>Ga0187781_10000626_pt1 | contig 25424 bp, 15 predicted proteins | sample 0715_SJ02_MP02_2_FD_132447 | JGI IMG/M metagenome (GOLD analysis project Ga0187781, IMG submission 132447) | Tropical peat soil microbial communities from peatlands in Department of Meta, Colombia - 0715_SJ02_MP02_20_MG | ecosystem: Environmental > Terrestrial > Soil > Wetlands > Peat | place... | reverse complement strand
CTATCGCGTCGACCCGCGCGCGCTCGGAGCCAAAGGCGCTTTGGAAATGGCCACCATCGAAGGCGCGCGCGCGCTTCACATGGAAAAAGAAATCGGCTCGCTCGAGCCCGGCAAGAAAGCTGACTTTGTGATTCTCAATCTCAATGTCCCCAATGCCGTGCCCATCTACGATGTCTATTCCCAGATTGTCTACGCCCTGAAGGCCAGTGAAGTGGAAACGGTAATCGTGGGCGGCAAGACGCTGCTCAGGGATGGCAAGCTGCTGACGGTGGATGAAGTCCAGGCCATGGCGACAGCCAAAGAATACGCCAACAATGTGCAAGCCTCGCTGAAGCAGTAACTACAGCGCCTGATCCGAGGAACGTTTGGAGACCGTCGCCTGCAATCTCTGTGGCTCAACAAACTATGCGCCGGTGTACGAAATCCCGGACGTACGCTTCTTTCCCGATGACTGGTTCACCGTTGTGGAATGCAAGAACTGTGGACTGGGCTTCGTCAATCCTCGCCCCACCTTTGCGGAAATAGCCAAGTATTACGCGCCTCCTTATTATCAGCCCTCACCAGCTCCTGATTTTCAGGACTATCAGACAAGGCGCCATAACAAGATGGCGCGCTTCCTAAGCGCAGTAGACACCTCTGCGTCGCTTAAGAAATTGCTCGACATCGGCTGTGGCAACGGAGACTTCGCCAGAATCATGAAGAGGCGTGGCTGGAACGTGGAAGGCCTGGAAGTCTCCGGGCACACTTTGCGGATCACGGACTTTCCGGTCTATACGGAAGAATTCCAGGACATTCCCGTGAGCCAGCCAACCTACGACGCCATCACTGCGTGGGCCGTTCTCGAACACGTCCACGATCCCATGGCGTATTTCCGCAAAGCCTCCCAGGTGCTCAAGAGGGACGGGCAGTTCATTTTCCTGGTCACCAACTTTCACAGCATGGCCTCTCGCTACCTCTTCGCGGAGGACGTGCCTCGCCATTTGTACTTTTTCACCCGTGAAACGGTCCGGCAATATCTGGAGAAAAACGGGCTGACTCTGGAATCCGAAAACAACGGCCGGGACATTTATAAGTTAGCCCCTGCGCACTGGCTTACTTATCTCCTTCGAACACGTCTGCAGGGAAAGCCGTTCACCTACCAGGACGCTCCACTCTCCAGCCGCGAATTTCGCCGGGTCCATGGATTGTCTAAGGGCGTCGGCGCCAGTCTGAAATATCTTGCGTATTCTCCCGCGTCTGTCGTGGAGCGCATCTTCTTTCACGTTGTGGAGACGGTGCAGATTCTGCGCAAAACGTATGGCATCAGTACCTACGTCGCGCGCAAAAAGTGACGAAAAGCGTGACGCCGTACACATCTCTTGGTGATGCGTGTCACAATTTCGCCTCTAATAATGGTTTCGTGGTATTGTCGCAAACTCCCGCCTGAGGCTAATTGATTGTTATAGACGCTCGCTCATCCCACAACGCTGAGTCAGGCGAGAGAATCAGGTCCTCCCCCGCACCCGCGAAGTGTGATCGTCTGGTTGCTATCGAACTCAACATTTTGCACGGGGTGAGTTGACGGTGGGCCAGGATCTGTGTCAATCGCGGAGGGTCGCTTGGGTTTGGATCAGCCTGGCTTTCTTCATCGGTCTTTTCCTGGCAGGGCAATTTTCGGCATCATCGCAGACCGCCCCCGCAAGACACCGAGTTTCCTTCGTGGTGAACGTGCCCGACATTGTTTTCGTTCTAACGCCTAAGCTCGTTTCCGGCCCGTTGGCACAACGATTCCCGCAAGGAAGCTCGGTCTCCCGTTTTCATCCCGCGGCAAAAGAACACGGCGTGATTCGCTTGACGGATGATTTCTTCGCCGCCGCAGACCCACAAATGAGTTTCGACGGCGCCAGTATACTTTTTTCCGGACAAAAGGCACAAAGTGACCACTGGCAAATCTGGGAGATGGATCTCGACGGCGGGCATAAGCGTCAAATCACGAAGTGTTCGGAAGATTGTGTACGCGCAGTCTATCTGCCCGCGGACGAAATTGCTCTCACGGTGGAAGAAGGTAAAGAAAAGCAGCTTCGGTCCTATCTAGCCGTGCAGAAAATGGATGGTTCGAACTTCCATCCCATCACTTTCGGCAACGCGCCCTTTCGGCTGGAAACCGTTCTCGCAGATGGACGCATCGTTGCGTCTGCGCCATGGCCATTGGTTGGTGGAGATGCGTCCAACAGTCCCCGAATGCTCTACACGCTGCGGCCAGACGGGACAGCACTGGAATCGTTCCGCTGCGAGCATAACGAAAAAAGCGTTCAGCTAGACGCCGAAGAATTAGCGGACGGGTCGCTGGTCTTTGTGCGAAAGCCACTCGACGGTACCTCTGCAGGTGGAGAGTTGATGCAGATTCGTCAGGGATCGCTAAGCAGCACGCCTGTCGGAGCGCACCAATCGGGATTCCAATCACTGTGCCAGATATCCGAAGAAGAATCGATCGTCGCGAAGCAAACCGTGAGTGCGCCTAATTCTTCCGGACGGTTTGATCTTTACCTTTTCAATCTGAAAACCGGGCTGAGTGAACACCTGTATGCCGACGCGCAACTCTCCAGTATCCAGCCTGTGCCAGTACTGCCGCGCGCGGTTCCGAAACATTATTGGAACACGCTGAATCCGGAATCGAAGACCGGCAACTTCATCTCGCTTAACGCTTACCTTTCCGCCGACGATCCGCATGGGCGTATCGCAACGCCCATTTCGCGTGTTCGCGTATTTGCCCTCGACGTAACGGAAGGCCAGGAACGCAATCTAGGCGAAGCTCCTGTGGAATCTGATGGCTCGTTCTTCGTGCAGGTTCCAGCCAACTGGCCAATTCGCTTCGCTCTTCTGGATGCAAAGGGCGGCGTGATCCGCGAGGAACACAGCTGGGTCTGGGCTCGTCCGGGCGAAGAGCGCGGTTGCACAGGCTGCCACGGAGACAAGGCCGTTGCTCCGGAAAATCGTTGGCCGCTAACGCTACGGCGCTTCGACACACCCACGCCGCTGGGAGAAAAAGATCATGGTTCAGCAACCTCTCAGGCGAAATAGCACGCGCCGCTTTGGACGCCTGGCGCTAGTTTCCGTGGCATTGGTGCTGCTGTATGGCGGGCTAAGTCGTCCCTTCAAAACGCAATCCGCAGGCAAATGGCCAACCTACGAAGACGCCACAGAAAAGGCCAACATCCATTTTCGCCACTCGTTTGGCGAACAGAAGCTCAGTTCTATCCTGGAAGCTACCGGTTCAGGCTGTGTGTGGTTTGACTATAACAACGACGGCCTGCTCGACCTCTACGTCCTGAGCGGCCGCCACATCGATGGTGTAACAAATCACTCCAAAGCCGATGGCCTGGACGCGACGAACCATCTTTATCGCAACAATGGGGATGGAACGTTCACCGATGTGACCGCACAGGCCGGTGTGGCAGGCAAAGGCTTTGCTATGGGCGTGACCGTCGGCGACTACGACAATGATGGATACGAAGACATCTACGTCACAAACTGGAACTCCGCAATTCTCTACCACAACAACGGCGACGGCACTTTCACCGATGTCACCGAAGCCGCGGGCGTGCAAAACGATCATTTCGGCGTCGGAGCTGCCTTTCTGGACTACGACCGCGACGGTCGGTTGGATCTGTTTGTTGGCAACTATCTAAAGTTCGACCCCAACTCCAAGAAACCTTATTACACCGCCGATGCGTTTGCTGGCCCGCTGGATTATGAGGGCGACGCCAACCGGCTATTCCACAACAACGGTGACGGCACCTTCACCGACGTTTCGGAAAAGGCGGGCATTGCAAATCCCGCCGGCCGCGCCATGGGCGTAACAGTCGGAGACTACGATAACGACGGCTGGCCGGACATCTACGTCGCGAACGATGCGATGGAAAGCTATCTCTACCACAACAATCATGACGGAACCTTCACCAATGTCGCCGTCGAGCAGGGAGTGGCCTACGGAACCAATGGCGACACCCCTTCCGCCATGGGCCCCGTTTTTGTTGATTACAACAATGATGGCGCGCTCGATCTCTTTGTTTCCGACATGCGCTATCACCGGCTGTTCCGCAACTCTCCAAAAGAAGGTTTCTTCGTCGACACTACTATGGAATCCGGCGTCGCGCAGATGAGCGGCCAATACGTGGGCTGGGGCGATGCTTTTGTGGATTTCGACAACGATGGCTGGAAAGACGCATTCATCGTCAATGGCGGTTTGCACTGGTTGGTGCCGATGGAGCCGCTGTTGCTCCGAAACAATGGCAACGGCACATTCACGGACGTTTCCGGAGATTTGGGCCCCGCTTTCAAGACAAAGAGTGTTGGCCGCGGGGCGTGTTTTGCCGATTATGACAACGATGGCTACATCGATGCGTTCATCATGGTTCTTGGCGGAAACGGAATTCTGTTGCACGCCAAGCCTCCCGCTGACCCGCGAAATCACTGGCTAACCCTGAAGCTGATCGGCACCGCCAGCAATCGCGATGGCTTCGGAGCACGCATCGAAGCAGAGGCCGGCGACCTTCATCAAGTGGTCGAAAACGTGCCGCAGTCTGGCTACCTCTCACAGAATGACCCTCGTCCACACTTTGGATTGGGCTCGCACTCAGAGGTGGATACGCTCACCATTCGCTGGCCGAGCGGTACAGTACAAAAGCTGGAGCACGTAAAAGCCGATCAGATCCTCACGGTTACCGAACCCGGCCAGCGCCAAGCAGCGAACATGGGAGGCAAGGCGCGATGAAAACAGCCTCCAAGTCCATGACCCAAACAAGCCACCGTCATTCCCTGCGGAGTCTGCGCAGCGAGGAATCTCTCTTTGTGCCGGTTGTCCTCCTGCTGGCCACTCTTATTCTTTTGGCGCCTGCCGGAAATGCCCAGACCAGTTCCCCGCGGCTTGCCGCGCAACCCAATTACCTGACGCCCGTCGCCGAAAAATTTTCGCCGGATGCCACTCGGCTCTATGTCGTTTGTGAGGAGGATGATTCCGTGCTCGCCGTAGATGTGCAAACAGAGCGCATCGTAAAAAGGGCCAAGATCGGACACAAGCCGAAAGACCTGGCGGTTTCGCCGGACGGCAAAACTCTCTATGTTTCGAACGAGTGGAGCGACACGGTCAGCGTTGTAGATACAGCCACATTCCAGGTGCAAAAAAACCTGTCCACCGGTTGGGGGCCAAGAGGATTGACGACAGACCGGACCGGCAAGATTCTGTATGTTGCCAACAGCATCGGCAACGACGTGTCCGTGCTCGATCTCTCCACCGGGACGGAACTCAAACGGCTGACGGCCCTGCGCTCACCTCATTACGTTCAGCTTTCCCGCGATGGCCGCCACGTTTATGTCTCCAACGTCCTCGCGCACCTGGAGTCCGCCGACGTCTCACCTGTTTCCGAATTAATGGTCATCGATACGCAAATGCAAGCGGTGGCAGAGCGCATATTGATTCCCGGCGTGCTTGAACTTCGCCATATCGCTGAGGCGCCTGGACCTCAAGGCGGCTACTTGCTCGTTCCCTTCCTGCGGCCAAAGAATCTAAATCCACTGATTCAGGTGGACAACGGCTGGATCCTGACGCACGGCGTGGCCATTGTCCGCCCATCCGGATCAAGCGCCGGAACGTCATCCCACTGGGAAGTTACCGAAATTCTGCTGGACGACATTGATCGTTACTACGCTGGAACCGACGGCGCTGCGTTCACTCCGGACGGGCGCTATGCCTTGATCACGCACGCCGAAGCAGCAGCGGTCTCCGTCATCGACACAAAACTGCTGCAGCAGCGTCTCCACAGCATCCCCGTGGCCGACTTGCCGAACCGGTTGGACACCGCACAGAAGATCGTCGTCCGCCGCCTGCCAACGCAATCCAATCCAACCGATATAGCTGTCGCTCCAAATGGAAATTTGGCGTATGTCGTCAATCGCTTGGACGACAGCCTCACCGTCGTGGACATCCGGCACCTTCAGATCCGCGGCCGAATCGACCTCGCGGGTCCAAAGGAAATCTCGTCGTTGCGCGAGGGCGAGCGGCTCTTCCACGACGCGAAATTCTGCTTTCAAGGCCAATTCGCCTGTTCCACCTGTCATCCGGACAATCACATCGACGGCGTAGCGTGGAACCTCGAAACACCACAACTAGGCCGCGACCGCGTAGCAAATCGCACCCTGCGGGGCATCGCGGAAACCGCACCGTTCAAGTGGAACGGCCACAATCCGGACCTGGAAACCCAATGCGGACCGCGCATTGCAAAATTCCTGTTCCATTCCGAAGGATTCAACCAGACGCAACTGGCCAATCTCGTCGCCTTTATCAAATCCATCCCGCTCTCCCCGAATCGGCATCTGGCCGCGGATGGTCAACTAACAGCGGCGCAGGAGCGTGGCCGGGACATTTTCTTCAAAAAGGCCTGCGACAACTGCCATCCGCCCGCGACGCACTACACCGCCAAAACCAGTTTTGACGTCGGCACGGCCGCGAAGTACGACACTTCCGGCCTCTTCGATGTTCCCCAACTGGATCGGATTTACGAGAAACCGCCGTACCTGCACAACGGCGAGGCGCGTTCCCTGGAAGAGATCTGGACTCTCTACAACCCAACCGATAAGCACGGTGTCACCTCGGACATGACGAAAGAGGGGTTAAACGACCTCGTGGAGTTTCTAAAAACGCTGTAGCTGGAGTCGAATGATGAGAAGGGCCAAAGGAAATCAATGGTTGCTCTGCATGGCCGGATTCTTGCTCTTGCTGCCGGTCACATCCGCCCAAACGCCTGATCTGTACACGAAATGGGAGAACTTCACACCCGCCAACGGGATGCCCGACGCCAAAGTCTTCTGTGTAGCGGTTGACGGCAATCGCGTCTGGGCCGGCACGGAAAATGGGCTGGTGTTGATCGAGCATTCGAAAGTCTCCAAAGTCTACACGACTGTCGATGGCCTGCCGAACCGCGTCGTCACGGGCATCGCGGTGGACAAGAAAACTGGGGACCTCTGGCTCTCAACCTTCGGCGGCCTAAGCCAACTCTCCGGCGGAAAATTTCAGAACTATAGCAGCATGACCACCGGGCTCGCGAACGACATCGTCTACGGGGTGGCCATTCAAGATGAATTTGTCTGGGCCGCAACCACCGCCGGGGTCAGCCGCTTGAATACCCGCACCGGTGAGTGGTCGATTTTCAGTGAGAAGAATTCCCCAATGCACGAGCCCTGGTCCTATGGCATCGCGGTGACCGACCAGAAAGTCTACGTGGCGGTTTGGGGTGGCGGCGTCCTGGAATACGACATCGCCGGAGGCTACTGGAAACCTTACACAGATCCCGATGGAGAAATGGAGATCGTTCTCTTCAAGAACCAGGGCCTGATTCACGTTATCGTCAGCAATGTCTCCTATAACAACGATAAAAAGATGTTTTGGGCGTCTACCTACTTCGGCATGAGTGGCTATGACGGCCACAACTGGTACAACTACCTTTCCACCGACAGCGGTCTGGCGTCGGACTTCATCAACGCCACGCAGACTCGCGGCGACGACGTGTGGGCCTGTACGGACAAGGGGCTGAGCCACCTGAACTTCAAGACAAATACCTGGGTCACCTATCGCCCCAGCAAGCAAAACGGAAAAGGCGAAATTGTAATCACAACACCAGACAAAAAGGTGAGCACGCTCGAGACGGCCACTTCCCTTGCCCACAACTACATTCTGAATCTTGCATTTCAAGGCGACGACATTTGGGTGGCCACGGCCGCAGGGCTGAGCCACGGCATCCATGAATCCCACAAGGAAGGTAAAAGCAATGAGCAAGCAAGAGCTAGTCGTTGAAAACGTGGTCCCGGCCGAAAATGGAATATCTATCCGCAAAAAGGCAATCGAAGCGCCGTCGGTCCTGAATGAAGCCTACAAATATCCGAAGCCGTCTTCGTTCTCGCGCGGGATGCGCCTGGATATCAATGGCATGACCATTCTCCTCATCTCCGGCACCGCCAGCATCAATGAGAATGGAGAATCGGTTCACATTGGTGATCTTCGCGCGCAGACTCTGCGCACGTACCACAACATCACGGGTTTACTGGCCGCGGAAGGCGCCACCTGGAAAGACGTGGTCCGAACCACGTGCTACCTGCGCGACATTGAGCGCGATTATGCGGAATTCAACCAAATTCGCACGCAATTCTTCAAGGAACAGGATTTGAATCCGTTGCCGGCTTCCACAGGAATCCAGGCAATCCTTTGTCGTCCGGAATTGCTGGTCGAAATGGAAGCGATGGCTATTTTCCCCACGGATCGCAGGTAGAAAGCCTGGAAGGGATTTAGGGGCTATGTTGCTGTCAATCCTGATTCTTCCCTTCCCCGAGGAATCAGGAAAAGGAAATGATTCAATGAGCATTGCTGGAATTGTTGGTTTGTCAGATCTGCCGCGAATCTGTCCGCTGATCAGTCGCAGAGTGCAAACCTCCTTTCAATCGGACGAAACCCGAGTCGTCGCTGTGGGAAAGGTGAAATTCGGCGCGGAACGCCCTGTCGCCATCGCCGGCCCCTGCGCCGTCGAGAGTGAGGAGCAGACCCTGCAGGTGGCTCGGGCCGTCAAAGCTGCGGGAGCGGAAATGCTGCGAGGCGGCGCCTTCAAGCCGCGCACCTCACCGCACGATTTTCAGGGTCTCGGCGTGGAAGGTCTTCGGATCCTCTGCGAGGCGCGTCGCGAAACGGGCCTGCCGGTTGTCACAGAAGTGATGGACCCGAGGCTCGTAGAGACCGTGGCTGAATATGCGGACATGCTGCAGATCGGCTCGCGCAATATGCAGAACTATCCCCTGCTGATCGAAGCGGGAAAATCGGGCAAGCCGGTCCTGCTGAAGCGCGGCATGGCGGCCAGTGTGTGCGAGTGGCTTGGCGCTGCGGAATACATCGCTAAGGAAGGCAACCTGAACATTGTGCTCTGCGAACGCGGGATCAAAGCTTATCCCTCCGGGGAATACTCGCGCAATGTGCTGGACCTCGGCGTTATCCCGGTTGTAAAAGCGGAGACATTCCTTCCCGTCATCGTCGACCCCAGCCATGCCACGGGCGTTTCGAGTATGGTGGAGTCCGCCAGTTGCGCATCCATCGCGGCGGGCAGCCATGGACTCATCATCGAAGTGGCTTGCGACCATCCGGGCGCGGCCAAACCCAGATGCGATGCCGCGCAAGCCATCAATCCCGAAACACTTCGGACAATTGTCCAGTTCATTGATTCCCGTGCAGACATCGGAACATTGAGGAAAGCCTATGCGGTCTAACACGAAATCTCCCCGTATGCTTCTGCGGTTCGCTCTTCTGTCTGCAATTCCCTCTCTCCTTTGCTCACCGGTGCGACCGCAAACCCCCGAGCCTCCCAAAACAGAAGCGCAAGCCACGAAGCCTGCGCCTCGCTATGCAAATATGCCGGAGGAAGCTGTTCCTTACGGGAAATTCGCAAAGCCGTACAAGGAGTGGTACGTCACGGACGACACTTTGGATTACTACGGCGCCGCGCGTGCCCGAGACTACAGCGAACTGGAAAAAGAGAGTTCCGTGAACATCGGATTCCTGGGGCCGCTGGAAAACAACCCGGAATCGCCCTACGGACTTGCGATGCTTCATGGTGCGCAGTTCGCAATAGAACAGGCCAACGCCCGAGGGGGATATCGCCCCGCGGGAGCGGCTCAGTCCAAGCCCTACGAACTCAAAATCCATAATGATTCCGCGCAGTGGGGCGCCTCCTCGACGGAAGCGGTAAAAATGATTTTCGACGAGCACGTCATAGGCGTTCTTGGGGCTGTCGATGGGGCCTCCACCCACATCATGCTGCGCGTTGCTCTGAAGCTTGAATTCCCGATTGTCGATACCGCTACAACCGATCCCACAGTGACGGAAACTCGCATCCCGTGGTTGATTCATAATTTCCCCGATGACCGCCAACAAAGCTACGCCGTCGCCAACGCTGTCTTTAAAGAACGGAAGCTCAAACGCATCGGCATTATCCGAACTCAGGCTCGCTATGCACGTATTGGCGTGGAAAAGTTCTCGGACGAAGCGAAGCGCATGGGGCATGTCCCGGTGCTTGAGGTAAAATTCGACCGCGGTGACCAGGATTTCTCCACACAACTGCGGATGCTGCAAAATGCGCATGTCGATGGCGTGGTCATGTGGGCTGAGGCTCCGGATGCTGCAAAAATCCTGAAGCAGATGAGTGCCATGGGCATGAAACAGCCTGTCTTTGGTCCCAGCCGGCTCTGCTATCCCCAGATCATCGAAGATTCCGGTCCCGCGGCCGAGGGTTTGGTGACCACAACAGCGATGGATCCTACCCGGGGCGACCCACGCTGGCTGCAATTTGAAAAGGACTACCTAGCCAGGTTCCACGAGATGCCAGATCCCTATGCAGCGCGTGCCTTTGACGGAATGAACCTTTTTATCGCGGCGATCGAGAAAGCCGGACTGAATCGCGGAAAAGTCATGGACGCGCTGCGGGATCATCAGGGGAAGGAGTACGATGGCGTCGCTGGCCGCTCTGAGTTCGATCACACGCTCAATAACATCGCACCCATAACGATGGCCCATGTGGAAGGCGGAAAGTTCGTTTATTCACCTCCCAAGGCTCAGGTGTCCACAACAACGGCCGGCGCACTTGGAGCGCAGTAATGCGCATGCAGACTTCAGTCCAGCGTAGCGGAGTAAGGCCGCGGATTTGCGCCTCAAAAATTCCTCGATGGGTATCCCTCTTCCGTTTCCTTTTGCTGTGCATCCTTGCCGTGGCACCTACGTGCGCACAATCGCAGTCGTATCCAGTAACGGCAAAACCATACGCAATCCTCGATCGCCAGAGCGTCGCGTATCGCGGCCCAATCCGCAGTGTAGAGAGTGATTTGACGGCGGCCACTGCGGTGATCGGGATGATTCTTCCATTGAAGGGATCACAACAACCAGAAGGGAAAGCGTTGCTGGTTGCCGCGCAACTGGCAATCGAAGAAGAGCGCGCCGCAGGCCCGCTTCCCGGCGGCCCCGAGCTGCAGCTTGCCGTGCGCGATGAATCCGGCCCATGGGGCCAGGCCAGCGCCGAGATTCTGAGACTCTTCGAAGATGATCATGCCATTGCAGTCATCACATCCGCCAACGGGACTTCCGCGCATCTTGCGGAACAAATTGCAAATAAAATTAGTATCCCTATTCTCACGCTTGCGAGCGACCCCACGACAACTCAAGCCAACGTTCCCTGGCTGTTTCGCCTTGGTTCAAGTGATTCTGACCAGGCGCGCGCCTTCTGTCGCCGCATCTATGCCGATCTGGGGCTCAAGAACGTGCTCCTTGTTGCAGAAACGGATCATGACGGCAGGATAGGCAGTGAAGAGTTCGAAAGAGCAACGAAGGAGTTCCACGTCCAACCACCACTACGTTTCGAATGGACAGATTCGGTTGCCAGTTCGGAGCCTCTCCAGGAAACATTGCGGACAAACAAGCCCGAGGCCATCGTCGTTTGGACGGATGCTCCTGCTGCAGACAAACTTCTCGGAATTGTCCGCGCTACACAGCCAACGGCTTCGATATTCCTCTGCAGTAAAGCGGCGCAGCTGGACAATGAAGGCCGTGTCAGCCCTCCAACCTATCAGGCTGAGTCATTGAAGGGGCCATTCACGGTGGATTCGTTGGGCCGTGAGCACTCTATCGCTCGCGAAAAGTTCGGGCAACTTTTTCTGGCGAAAACAGGGACGCGGCCCGGGCTTGCGGCGTTCGAAACCTACGAGGCTGTACACATGCTCTCTGTCGGCATTCGTCACACCGGCGCCAACCGCGTTCTGCTGCGCGACTACCTCGCAAACGAAGGAAAACCAGCCGGCGCAGAGGACAACACTCCCTTCGACCCAGCAGGCAACAACCTTCAAACCTTCGTTCTCGTCCGGCTGCAATCGGAAAACCCTGCTAAGCCTTAAGCTGGCGATAGCGGCGGATGACTGCGTTCGTTGCGCTGTCGTGTTTCAGTGCAGGTACCGTCGCGCTTTCCAGCTCCGGAATAATCCGCTGCGCCAGCACCTTGCCCAACTCAACTCCCCATTGATCGAACGAATCGATATGCCAGATGGACCCTTGCGTAAACACGGCATGCTCGTACAAAGCCACCAACTTGCCTAGCGCTTCGGGTGTCAGCCGCTCCAGCAGAAGTGTATTTGACGGCCGATTCCCTTCGAAAACCCGATGGGGTACAAGCCAATCGGGTGTGCCTTCCGCTTTCACTTGTGCCGGGGTCTTCCCGAACGCCAATGCTTCGCTCTGCGCGCAGACGTTTGCCACCAGCATGTCGTGATGCCGGCCGAGCGGGTTCAACGTTTTCCCGAATGCGATAAAGTCGCACGGAATCAGCCGCGTGCCCTGATGGATCAATTGATAAAACGAATGCTGGCCGTTCGTGCCCGGCTCGCCCCAGAAGATTTGTCCCGTATCGTAATTGACCCGCGTCCCTTCTAGCGTGACATGCTTCCCGTTGCTCTCCATGGTTAATTGCTGAAGATAAGCTGGGAAGCGTTTCAGGTATTGCTCATACGGCAAAACCGCGATGGTCTGCGCGCCAAAAAAGTCCGTATACCACAGCGCCAGCAGTCCCATCAGGACGGGAAGATTGCTCTCCAACGGAGCCGTGCGGAAGTGCTCGTCCATCTCATGAAAGCCTTTCAGCATGGCGCGGAAATTGTCCGGCCCAACCGCAAGCATGGTGGAAAGGCCGATTGCCGAATCCATGGAGTAGCGCCCTCCCACCCAGTCCCAGAATCCGAACATATTGCCGGTATCAATGCCGAACTTGGCGACTTCGGCCGTGTTGGTCGAGACGGCAACGAAGTGCTTTGCTACCGCCTTTTCCTCTCCACCCAACCCCTTGAGCGCCCACTCCCGCGCCGTGTGCGCATTGGTCATGGTCTCGAGCGTGGTGAATGTCTTTGAGGAAATAATAAAGAGCGTCTCCGCGGGATCCAGGTCCACCACCGCTTCGGCAAAATCCGTTCCGTCCACATTCGAAACAAAACGGAACGTCATGCTTCGTTCGCTATAGAACTTCAGCGCTTCATACGCCATCACCGGGCCAAGGTCTGATCCCCCGATACCCATGTTGATCACATTGCGAATGCGCCTTCCGGTGTGACCCTTCCATGTCCCGCTGCGAACCCGACTGGAAAAGTCGGCCATCTTGTCCAGCACTGCGTGGACTTCCGGCACCACATTCTTGCCATCCACAACGATGGAGGCGTCTTTCGGCGCACGCAGGGCCACGTGCAGTACGGCACGATTCTCTGTAATGTTGATCTTCTCACCCCGAAACATCGCATCCCGGCGCTCTTCCACACCCGATTCCCGCGCCAGATCGAAAAGGAGCTTCACGGTCTTTTCCGTGATCAGATTCTTCGAATAGTTCAGGTAAATACCAGCCGCGTCGACTGCGAACCGTTCCCCACGCTTGGTGTCTTCCGCAAAGAGCTTCTTCAGATTTGTGGCCTGAATCTTCTTATGGTGCGCCTTCAGCGCCGCCCAGGCTTTACGTTTGGTCAAAGGCTTGATCGCTGCCGCTTTTGTTTTACTCTTGCTGCGTGAGGCCATGGTCAGACTCCTTTTTGGATTCCGGATTTTCGTGGGATGGGTTTCTTTGCCGGCTGATGGTTTTGTCCCGCCTCGATATTCCATAACCGGAACCCGCCGAGAAAGGCGTTGAAGTTATCCCCCGCGCGGCAATGTGGCGGCAGCACTTTCAGCTTCTTTACGTTGCCACCGCCAAGAACGATCTCATCCGGCTCCAACGCCAGAGACAGCTTCTCCACAACGTCCGACACGAGCTTGCGCCATTTCTTTTTTCCGTACTTTCTGAGTCCCCGCAGCCCCACGTAATCCTCGTAGGTCCCTTTCTTATAGGCAAGATGCCCAAGCTCCATGGGCTCAACGATGCCGTCCACAACAAATGCCGTCCCCAATCCCGTTCCGAGGCCAAGAAAGAGCATCCGGCCCTTCTTGTAACTGCCGAGGGCCTGCATCGCTGCATCGTTCACTACTTTTGTGGGGCATCCGAAAGCGCGTTCGTAGGGAAATCCCACCCACCCCTTGCCCAGATTGTGAGGTTCTAGAACCGGTCGATTGCGCACAACCGGCCCGGGATAGCCCATCGACACAGCCTCGTACTCCCAGTCTTTCGTAATTTGTTTCACGCCCTTGATCATCTCGCTCGCGGTGAACCTCTGACCCGACTCAAATTTGCGCGGGGTTTCTTCACCGCTTAAAAGCACCTTGACGTGCGTACCTCCAACATCAATTGCCAGTACTTTCATGAGCTTGCCTCTCTTTGGGAAGCTAATCTGCCTTCGATAGGCCGAAATTGGCCCCCAAGAGTGTACCGAAATTTGATGCCTTTCTGCTGCAGGAAGCCATGAAAAGAAAGTGGATGAATCCCAGCAGAAGACCGAGCCTCCAGCGGCTTAATTATCGCGTTCCACAAAGCAAAGAACTCGCTCCGAATCCAAGAGCCAATCAGAAACCAAATCATTGCCATTCAAAGTCTTGCACAAGGTTTCCTCAACATCCGCTTGACAGGGCGCGGAAGGAGAAGTAATTTTCCACAATGTTTTTTCATGGGGTCAGATCCTGATTCCATCTACTGGGGTGTTTGCGGGGACGGAAAAATCAAGGAACCAAGAGCTGGTGCGCTTCTTCAAATTCCGGTGGCCGTCTTTGCCGGAAGGAGAAGTAGCGTTTCATTATTGTTTAGCGCTACTGAGTTCAGAAATCATCTGTTTGTCGGGGGACGCCGAGAGGGGTGAGTAGAATGGCTAAGAGAATCCTGCTTTTAGTTGTGGGCTGCCTTGCGATTTTTTGTTGGGGGCAAAAGACATACGGCCAGGCAATAGGCAGTTTCCTTGGAACCGTAACGGATAAGTCAGGCTCCGCAATTTCCGGAGCAAAGGTAACGGTCACCTCTCAAACCACAGGGGCCGTTCGCGAGGCGGACACTGACGACACGGGCCATTACGCCATTAACTTGCTCCCCGCATCCGTTTACAGCATTCGCGTGGAATATAAAGGCTTTCAGCCCGCGGAGAGTAAGGATGTAAAACTGCAGGTCGCTGAACAACGGGAATTGAACTTTAATCTGTCCCCCGCGACGGTCAGCTCTTCGGTGGAAGTCGTCGCTAATGAGGTCTCGGTTGAAACCGCGAATCCCACTCTCGGACAGGTCATCACGACACAGGAGGTTTCTCAGCTTCCCTTGAACGGACGTGATTTCGTTCAGCTAGCCACCCTCACTCCGGGAACGATTCAGGAAACAAACCCAGGCAGTTTTTTCACTAGCGGCGCGGACAGCGAAGTAGCCGCCCGCGGTCCATTCTCACTTTCGGTTGGCGGCTCGCGCCCCAATAGCACGGATTGGATTATCGATGGGGTTGACAACAACGAATTGACTGCGGGCGGCATCGCGATTCTTTCGTCTATCGACTCCATTCAGGAATTTAAGGTTCTCACCTACAACTACTCGGCAGAGTATGGCACTCGCGCGGGACCAACGGTATTGCTTACAACAAAATCTGGTACCAACGATTTTCACGGGAGTCTCTACGAGTTCTTTCGCAACACTGACCTCAATGCCCGCAACTTCTTCTCGACCACTACTCCCCAGTTCAACCTGAACCAATTTGGTGGGTCTCTTGGAGGACCGATCCGCAAGGGCAAGACATTTTTCTTTCTCGACGGGGAACAAAAGTTCCAACGAGAAGGCATCACTTTTACGGGATTGGTACCAACCAATGCGATGCGAAACGGTGATTTTAGTTCGGATAACTTTGGCAATCCGGTTCCTAACATTTCGGGAACCAACCAGCAACAAATTGTGATCGTGAACCCGAATATGGTCGGCACCTCCACAACACTAAATGCGCCGAACAGCAACCCCAATGTGCCGAACAACAATATCTACTTCCAGTGTGTTCCAGGCACGCACACGCCCATGCCCCTCGTAAGTGCAGCCACCGGTCAACAATACCAAGGCCAGCCCTGCAACGTGATTCCACAGGGTCTGGTCAACACGATCGGACAATCCATGATCAACCTGTACCCACAGGCTAATGTGAGCGGCAACTCCAGCTATAACTTTGCGGACGTCCCCGTCCGTAAATTGGATGAGACCAAGTTCGACATTCGCGTGGACCAGAACTTCTCCAGTGCGGACACCTTGTTCGCCCGCTTCAGTTACGACCAGGCGGTCTCCTACGTGCCGGGCGGGGCTCCAGGTTTTGCCGAAGCCAGCGCCTTTGGCAGCAACCAGGGCATACAAAACCACGCCCGCAACGTCGCCGTCGGAGAAACTCACGTCTTCGACCCAACCACTGTGAACCAATTCTCCTTTGGTTATAATCGCATCTTCGATTACATAACTTCCCAGGGCACGGGCAGTTGCGAATCCGCAAAGCTCGGTATCGTCGGGGCCAACCTGGGCTGCCCCAACGGCAGCACAACCTGTTCACCCGGAGCTTATAGCTGCGGGTTGACTAGTACACTCATGACCGCTGGTTACTGGTCCCTCGGCGATCGTGGATATTCGCCTTTCCAAGGTGGAACGAACATCTTCACTGTGAACGACACACTCGATTTCGTTCGCGGAAAGCACGACCTCAAGTTCGGCATCGGCATACGCGCGAATCAAATGAACGTCGGCACTGAGGCTTTCCAGGATGGATTCTGGATTCCCGGCGCCATCGGCAATTTCACCGGCTATTCGAGCAGTGCCGTAAGCGTCGCTGGCAACCCGGAGGCGGACTTCCTTCTCGGTCTGACAGGCGTGTCTGAGCACGATCAAACATTCAATGGACCCGTGACCGGACGCCGCTGGAAAATCTACCGGCCGTTCATCCAAGACGATTGGAGAGTATCCAATTCCCTGACCCTGAATCTCGGCTTGGCTTGGGACATAACCAATCCCATTACGGAAGTGGATGGCCGCTTGGCGAATTACGATCCGGTTTCGGCTCAGCTCCTTGTTGCTGGTCAGAACGGTGTTTCCTGGTCGGCGAATGTGCCCAAGAGTTGGACGGCTTTCGAGCCACGGCTTGGCTTGGCCTACAAGATGTTCGGAAGCGACAAGACGGTCCTCCGTGCCGGTTATGCCATCTACCATGACTCCGCCTGGAGTATGGGAGCGCAGGGGCTATGGCAGAATCCACCTTTCTTTGCGGAGGGCGATGCGTTTGGGCTTGCTCAGCAATCTGGGATCACCTTTGGACCTCAGCCTGTCGGTTGCCCGTTTTCTACCTCCTACTGCGCCACAGTGCCTAATGGGAACGCCGTCACGGGAGCCAGCATCGACGGATTCCAGATCTTCAATTCCCCACCCAACGCGGAAACGTTCACGGGGACTTTTTTCAACCAACCCACCAATTTCAAGATTGGCAAGGTTCAACAATTCAACGTGAACGTGGAAAGACAGGTGCCCGGAAATGTGGTAGTCACCGTTGGATATGCCGGCGCACGTGGCAATCATATCCTCGTGGCTGGAAATGACATCAACACAGCCGGCCCCGCCACTTGCGTGGTGGGTGGCTCCTATACCATAGGGTGCAATCCCAACGGCTCACAGTTCATACCTCCCTATACTGCTCCCGGTAATCCCAGCGAATCACTATCCAACGCCGTGCTCGTGTTTGGCGACTATGGCAAGACGACTTACGATTCCTTGCAGATTAAAGCCGAGACCAAAACGCCAAGGTATGGCCTTTACGCGCTCATTGGCTACACCTACGCCCATGCCTATGACAACGGCCTCTCGGATGGTTTGGGTTCGTTGTTGAGCGCGCCCTATTTCCCCCTCCCCAACTGGAACAACCTCGACTGGGCTCAATCACAGATTGGCGTGCATAACACCTTTACCGCCAGCGTCATTTACGACCTCCCCTTCGGCAGAGGCAAGAAGTTCGGCAACGATTGGAACAATGTGACGAATTCGCTTCTGGGAGGTTGGCAGTTAACGCTAATTCAAAAAATCACTTCCGGCTTCCCTGACCCGCTCATCGACAGCAACAACCAGTCGGGCGTCTCCTTCAACAACGGCGGAAATGGCAACAATTACAACCGTCCGAACCAGGTGGCGGGTTGCAATGTCTCCAATGCCAACCACAGCCAGCTGCAATACATCAACGCTGCTTGCTTCGTCGCCCCGATCCCGGGCGAACTCGGAAATGCCAATCGCGTGCCGGTCTTCGGCCCGGATTTCGTGAACACGGACTTTTCCGTCATCAAACAATTTGCGTTGCCCTGGGAAAACATGGGCTTGAATTTCCGCGCGGAAATCTTCAACCTCTTCAACCACCCGCAGTTCGGGCTGCCTGTCAGCGACATCGCGGCACCGGGCTTTGGCTCGGTGAACTCCACGGTGAACAACCCGCGCCTCGTTCAGTTTGCTCTGAAGCTGACGTTCTAGAGCCAAAAACAAAATCAAGCGAGACTCTTCTTCACCGCCCCATCAGACTTCTGGTGGGGCGGTCGTTTTTTTTTGCCGGGATATTGGCAGATCAGCGCGGGTCAGGAGACTTCGCCTGCGCTGGAGCGTTTTGTTCTCTTAAGGTGTAAACAAACTGTGGGATCTCGTGCCTCTCGCGCTCGTCCTGCTCGTTTTTTTGCTCTGTCAGCTTTTTGTACAACTCGATTTCGTTTCGGGCTTTATCGGTTTCTCCAAGGTGCCGGTACACTTGCGCGAGGCGGTAGTGGGCTTCGTCGGGCAAAATCGTGTTTGCCACGGCTTTCTGGAAAGCCGCGATCGCGCCCGAATAGTCTTCCTTCTCCACAAGTAAAATCCCTAACCACAAGTAGGCCTCGCCAAGATGGGGGTTCAGCTCAATTGCCTTTTTCAACTCGGATTCCGCAATCGAATGGACCGCGCGCCCTCCTTGTTTGATGAACGCGACCGCATACAAGTAATGCGCCATGGCGTCTTCCGGATGGAGGCTCGCGAATCGCTTCATTCGTTCTGTCCATGCAGGAGGCACGATTTGCTCTGTGACTTGCAACCTGCCAAGAAACAGGTAAGCGGTGGGATCATTGGGGTGCAGGTCACAGGCCTGTAGGAAAATCTGGGCAGCCTGTTCATTGGAGCGTTGTGCGTACCACGCCGCTCCGAGGCCGAGCAACATGCGGCCGGATTGCGGGTAGAGCTGGTGACCTTTTGTGAAGACTTCAATGGCAGGCTCAGGTGCATGATGTAGAAGCAGCTCTGCCCCCCACGAGAACAGATGCGCCTCCGTAGGTTGCATTTCTGCCGCGCGCTGATACTCCTTGACTGCCTCCAGGGGGCGCCCTTCGTGCTCTTCAAGCTCCGCAAGCTCGGCATGCAGGTCAGCAGTGTCTTCCTTGGCCAAAGCGGAACGTATCGCCGCTTCCTGTGCGGAGGTTTCGGGAGCGGCCTTATTGGACGAGGCATCCTCGTGAGCCAAGGACGCCGTTTCCTTTGAAAGCGCGTTGCTGTTGCGAATGACCGGAGCCGAACCGTGCCCACCCAAGGCAGTCGTGTCGGTAACTCCAGCGACGACAAAATTCGGCTCGTCAGAAAACGCAATTGTGTTGGACGAGTCTTTTAGCGCGTCTGCCGTTCGCGATTTGGTTAATAGAAGCTCAATCGCTTTCGTTTCGTGCTCGCTCAGAAGGAATGGGCCCTTCCTGCACTCCTCGTAGCCGGTCAATTCCGCCCGGATCGTATAGTTTCCCGCGGGCACACCTTCGAATCGAAAATGTCCCTTCGAATCCGTCTCGCCCTTGCGAGTGTAATTCGTATCCGTTGCAGCAAGCGTTACAAGCGCAACGGCCACACCGGCTTTCTGAGCATCCTGAACTTTACCCTCAACGACAGCCAAGGTGCCTGGAGTCGTTGTCTGCGCTTGCAGGCGCGGCGTTGAGACAGAAAACAGTGCGCCCAAAAGGCCGAGAATGCGAAGCTGTTTGGATGAAGGCACAATCATGAGGAAGAAACAACGAATCCAAAGCGAGTTTTCATTTTAGCGGCGTAAGACCGGCGGCGCAATTGGCTTACCCCCCCCACTATTGCTCTAACCGTCTCAAGCCCTCTTTGGCCTGGGCGTGATCCGGGTACTGTTTCAGCAGCGCTTCCAGAACAGCCTTTGCTTTTTCCCGGTCGCCCTCAAGTGCATAGACGCGCGACAAATTCAGGTAAGCCTGATCGTACGACGGTGCCACACGAATCGCCTGCTCGAAACTCTGGATCGCCTCTGCCTCACGACCCGTCCGCAAATAGAGAATGCCGAGATTGTTGAGCGCTTCCGGATACGCTGGGCGTGAAGCGATCGCCTTCTGCAAATAATCCTGTGCGCGTTGTGGATCATTCTGTTGGGCATAGACCATTCCCAGGCTGTAATTTGCCTCAGGATCATCCGGATTCAGCGCCAAGGCGCGTTCAAGCGCGTTCTCCGCTTGAACCCAATCTTTCTTCTGGCGATAAGCACTGCCCAGATTCTGCAAAGCGATGGAATGCTTCGGATCAATCTCCAGGGCACTCTGAAGGTATTGAATAGCCAGGTCGTAGTTCCCTTCCCGCGCTGCCAGAATGCCGAGGTTGTTCCAGCAATTTGGGATCGTGCCCGGATAAGCGGCGTGAAGCTTTAAAGCTCGTTCGAAGCAATCCCTGGCCTCTCTGGCTTTCTGCTGCTGCAAATACGCGCTGCCGAGCCCGTAAAGTGCCTCCGCGCTACTGGGATCATCCTTCAGCGCTTCCGCAAAGAACTCCCCGGCGTGATCGAAATAGCCGCGCTCATAAAAAACAAATCCGAGAGAGAGATAGTTTCGGCCAAAGTCGTAGGTTTGATGCACGCCGGCAAAAGGCAAAGCCCTTGCTAAACGCTCGGAATCGTCTTTCGGAATGTTTTGGGAATCCGATACAAACTTCAGGGGAGCAACCCAGCCCTGATAGATTTTTACGATGCTCCCGGCGGAATCTACAAGGAAGGATAGGGGAACACTCATATCGCGGTGGCGGTCAAATAATTGGCGATAGAGAAGGTTGTAAGTGGCAATGACATCCGGAGAAGCCTGAAGGATCGGAAAGGAAAAGTGCCTTGCAATGGCCTTTGCGCGAGCGCCGTCTTCTTTCTGCTGCATGTCGACAAGGATCGCTAGCAATGCCGGCCCTTTGTGCGCCCAACCCTTGCTCGCCTGCTCAAACTCCTCTAGATGCTTCTGGGAATCCACCTGCGATGCCGACCAGAAATGGAGAAGCACCGGCTTGCCACGATGCGAAGAGAGAGTCACGCTCTGGCCGGAAGCGTCCGGCAAAGAAAAATCCGGAGCATAAACCGGCACGAGGAGCCAGGTCTCCACTTGCTGTGGCAGAATCTCTCCAAAAGTCGATGCCTCTGGCGTTTCTGGCAAGACCACGGGCTTCGCGAACGGTTCCACTCGCGCGAGCGGCAGGCCTTCCTCTACCCAGATTCGGTGCTGAACGGGCAAATTCTCTAACTCCTGCTTCAACCCGCTTGGCCATTCAATTGTCACTTGCGAAATCTCGGTTGTGTTCCCCAGTCCAAAAAAGAGCTCCTTTGTGTGCTGCGCAAGGAATCCAGAGCCAGCGCGCACCATCTTGGTCTGCCGTCCCGCTTTTGTCTCCACCGTGATCTTCGCCCCGATGGCGTCGCGATTGCTCTTCGTTCCCGTCAACCTGAAGGAAACAGCAGGCGGCAGATCGGGAATCACGTTCTTCAGATATCTCACCTGTGGCCGGTTTCGATTTTTCAAAACAATTTCCGGCCGGCCATCCAAATCAAAATCGCCGAGTGCAAACGTACGGCCGTCTTCGATGAAATCCAGTCCAAGGACGCCGGCAACATCGGAAAAAGTGCCGTCGCGGTTATTCAGGTAAAACACGTTGCGTTCGAACCCGCTCCAGGTCCAGTCCGAACGGATGAGCTCATTGATCGCATTCCAGGCCTGCTCATATTCGTGGCTGGGCTTGGCATCGCTCGGTGAATTACCCACCACCTGCCGCCAAAAAAAACTGTTCAAGTCCTCACGCGTGGTCCCTGTAACCATTCCGTTGGCGATGTAAATGTCTGGAAATCCATCGTGATTGAAGTCCCACGCGTCGCTCGACCACGCCCATCGCCCCATCGTGGTTCCGGACCGCGCTCCAAGATCTGCAAAGTGGTCGCCGGTGTTCCGGAAAAGAGAATTCCCCATGGCGTGCTTTTGATAGAGCGCTCGAATTTCGGGAGTCGCCTCTTTCTGAAAAACCTCTTGCTCAGAAACGCGGATACCTGCAGCTGTCCACATGTCCGCAACGTAAAGGCCATCGCGGCCATCGCCATCAAAATCAGCCCACGCTCCGCTCATCCCCGCCCCAACGTCCTCCACGCCCTCTTCCTTAGCCACATCTGTGAAGGTGCCGTCGTCGTTATTTCGATACAGGTTCTTGCGCCCGAAATCGTTCACCACGTAAAGGTCCGGCCAGCCATCGCCGTTGGAGTCGCCCCACGTGCAGGCGAAGCTGAAACGCGTATTGTTCTGCTCCAGCCCTGTTTGTTTGGTGACGTCGCGAAAGCTTCCGTCGCGATTGTTGCGCATCAGGAAATTGGGCGGACCATTCTCCGCATCGAAATACGGCATGGGATAGCGATATTGGTCCGCGCCCTGGTAATACGAGTACAGGCAAAAATAGACGTCCAGCCAGCCGTCCCGGTCGTAATCCGCCATGGCAGCGCCGGTAAAGGTGCCTTGTGGCGGACTCGCAAATTGAAATGCATCCGGCTTTAGACGAAACTTTCCCCCGCCCTGATTCAGGAAAAGCAGCGGCCCGGAGGAACGCACGACAATCAGGTCCTGGCGGCCACTGTTACTTATATCGGCGAACAATGCGCAAGCCGAATACTCCAGAACGCCGACTCCGGCGGCATCGGTAATATCTTCGAAAGTGCCTTCGCCTCGATTGCGAAAAAGGCGATTAGGCAGACCTGCTGGCTGGCAAATATAGATGTCGTCGCGTCCGTCTCCATCCACATCCGCCACCGAGACTCCGTTGTGGCCGTAAATATCAATCCCACAGGCGCCATCGAGAACGGTTCGCCAATAATCCGTACCAGGAATCAACTGTCCGGAATACGAAGGGTTTCCATCGAACGCATGCGCTGTCACGTCCTGAAACGGGGCGGCCGAAGTCCGGCTGCGTTCTTCATCCCGCATCAGCCATTTCTTCAGCCGCATTTCGCCTGTTGCCGGCTTTTCCCACTGCATCTCCCAATGGCCTGTGCGCTGTTCAAGGTGGAACCCGCTTCCTTTGCCCACCAATTCGAATCGAACAGTGGTGGCCAATGAAATCGATGAGGAAGAAACGGCAGCCGAAGCCGGCTCCATTCGAATTCCGATGATCTGAAATTCCGTCGTCACAAAGTTCGAGAAATTGCCGAGGGAGGACCGTAGTTCCGCGAGAAAAGGCTCTTCGGAAAGTGTGGCTTCCGTAGTGTATTGCACTCGCCAAACACTGAGAAAGCTTGTTTCATTAACCGTTTTCTCCTGGCTCGTTCGGCACGAACTTCCTCGAAAGTCAGTAGACATCACTTTTTGCAGCGCACGCGTCTCTCCCGGTGATTGCAAAAGCTGGGCCGCCCACTCACGAAACACTGCCTCAATCTGGTCCTGATAGACCTCGGTCACAAATTCGTCGAATCCCGCGGGAACTTTCCGCAGCACCGCTTCAATCCCTCTTTTTGTTCGATATTCCGGGTGCAACTGCAGTTCAAGCGGGCTGGTGCCCTGCATTTCTGAAACGAAAGAACGAAAGGAAGGAAACGGAAGCCCCTTGGGAAGAAACGCGAGCGGCACTCCCTGGCAGTATTGGAGAAATTTGCGGCGGCTTAGATCGACAGGATGACGACTCTTCCACGACCTGCTCAGACGGTCACTCCCTCAAGGCTGATGCGGAAACCGCAATGTAGCATCGGGGTCAGAACGCGTCAAGCTTAGGCCGTATCTGCCAGAGCCCGCGGGCATCTTTCAAATTTCATGTTTGAGGTCGTCACGCCGAGAGTATAATGCGGCGGTACATTCCCGCCCTCTAACCCCGCCCTGCGGTCCTCACGCAAAAAGTCATGTGCAAAGGGAGAACACTCTATGGCTACTACGAGACCTATGATGACCTCGATCTTGGACGCGGTTCTGGGCACAGTGACCCCGGAAATGAAGCAGGCTTTGGCTTCCCGGCTAGGAGAAACTCCAACGGCCATTCAATCAGGATTGGGTACCGCCGTTGCCGCCACCTTGGGTGGGTTGGTTAACAGAGCCGGGGATAGCAACTTTCTTAATCAGGTTATCGGATTGATCAGTGACTCTTCCGGCCAAAACATAATCGCGAGCTTATCGAGCCTCGGGTCTACTGGCCCCACAGGCGCAATGAGCGATATGGTCAGCAAGTTCCTTCCCATGCTTTTTGGCGGTGGTCAGCAAAATCAGGTGACGAGCCTGATGACGCAGAGAGCTGGAATCAGTTCGTCTGCAGCTACTGGCCTTCTTCAGAGCGCGGTTCCCCTCATTTTGGGCTTCTTCGCAAAAATGCATGCTGGCGGTTCGCTCAGTACCAGTTCTCTGGCCAGTATGTTGACCTCGGAAGGACCAAATCTCCAGCGTTTTCTGCCAACGGGCTTCCTGGACAAATTGGTTCCTTCGGCATCCGGTGTCTCCAGCAGGCTGGCCGCAGCCGAACATGCGGTCGAGGCAAAAGCGAAGGGCACAAATTGGATGGCGGTGCTTGGAGTCGCCTTGGCGCTTATCGTCGTATGGTTCGTCTATCGTGCCATGCGTGGCTCTTCCGTTGACACGAAGCCTGTCACAACGGCTGCAACCGATGCCGCCAACTCGGTAGCCAACACCGCCAGCAATGCCGCCAACGCCGCGTGGGCCGCGCTTGGCTCGTTCGTCAAGACCACTCTGCCGGATGGCACGGAACTGAATATTCCTCAGTACGGGGTGGAGAACAAGCTGATTCAGTTTATCCAGGACAATTCCAAGCCTGTCGATCCGAACACTTGGTTCGACTTCGATCGCCTGCTCTTTGACACCAATCAGGCCACGCTCCAGCCCGCCTCCAACGAACAACTGCGCAATATCGCTGCGATTCTGAAAGCCTACCCGAACGTGAAAATCAAAATCGGAGGCTATACCGATAACACCGGCGACGCCGCAGCCAATCTGAATTTGTCGCAGGACCGCGCGGATAATGTAAAAGCCGAACTCGAAAAGCTGGGCATTGCGCCCGACCGCATGGAAGCTCAGGGCTACGGCCAAGATCACCCGGTCGCCGACAACAGCACGGAAGAGGGCCGCCAGAAAAATCGCCGGATCTCCCTTCGCGTAACTCAGAAGTAGAACCGCAACGGCGGGTAAATCAGTGCGG
>Ga0187781_10000625_pt1 | contig 25475 bp, 22 predicted proteins | sample 0715_SJ02_MP02_2_FD_132447 | JGI IMG/M metagenome (GOLD analysis project Ga0187781, IMG submission 132447) | Tropical peat soil microbial communities from peatlands in Department of Meta, Colombia - 0715_SJ02_MP02_20_MG | ecosystem: Environmental > Terrestrial > Soil > Wetlands > Peat | place... | reverse complement strand
GGTCTCGGGCTCTGACATTTGGAGGCGAATGGCGAATAGTGGGTAGCGAATAGCGGGGGCGGTTGACATCGTCCTTATTCGCCATTCCCTATTCCCCATTCGCTCTCTCACGAGAGGCCGTTTATGTCCATGCCGGAAGGCGCGCCGGGTAAACGCCGCGGGGCGCGGCCGCTCGCCGATCTCGTCAATCGCACGCTCGACCCGCTCGTCGCCAGGCAAGGGTTCGGCGAGTCGACGCTGTTGACCCAGTGGGAGGCGATCGTCGGCGCGAGGCTCGCCGCGATCTCTGCCCCCGAGCGGCTGAACTGGCCGCCCCGTCCGAAGGCGCGGCCCGAGGGCGCGGAGATCCAGCCGGCGACGCTCGTCCTGCGCGTCGAGCCGGGCTTTGGCCTCGACGTCCAGCACATGAGCGGCGTCATCATCGAGCGGGTCAACGCCCATCTCGGCTGGCGCTGCGTCGCGCGCCTGTCGCTGCGGCAGGCGGCGCTGCCGCCCCCGAAGCCCAAGCGCAAGGCGCCGCCTGGCGATCCCGCGGCCAGGGCCGCCGCCGCCAAGGCGGCCGAGGGCGTCGAGCACGAAGCCCTGCGCGCCGCGCTTGTTGCGCTTGGTGAAAGGGTTCTGTCAGGCTGCTCCAAGAAACCGGCGACTTGAATCGAGCTGTGCGGCTTCGCACTTCCCTGGGCGCCGCTATGCGCCAATCTTGCACGAACGGACGCCCCGAGGGGAGACAGGCGCCGGACCCGTTGGAGCTGGCCGATCATCTCATTGAAGCTTGCGTGGAGATAAACATGTCCGTTGGCAAAATCCTGCTCGTCTGCGCCATTCTGTTGAGCGCTCTCGAAAGCTCTTCGCGCGCGGCGCCCACGAATGCCTGCAAGGAGCCGGAACCCGGCTCGAAGGCGGCGTCGATTCTCTCGCCGCCGTTCGCCAATGTCGTGACGGGACAGGGGCGCTTGCAGTTCTACTCGGCGCCGAACATTCATTGCCCGATGGCCGGCGTTTTCGTGATCCCCAAGGATGATTTGGTATCCTACGTCGAGACCGACGACGGCTGGACTTCCGTCATGTACGTGAACCCCAGATCAGGCGATCATGTCGAGGGGTGGGTGAGATCGGCGAGGCTCAAGAAGACTGGAACCGCTGGCCCGTCGTGGTGATAGAAGTTGCGGAGTCCCTCCCATCGACGAAGGGACCGCTATTTCGCGCGGGGATAGACGAGCACCGGATCCTCCCGATAGACGCTCGCATAGAACCGTTTGAGCGCCTCGATCTTCGGCAGATCATTATAGACGATGTACGGATAATCTTGATTATTCACGAGATAATCCTGATGATAGCGCTCCGCGGCGTAGAAAGTCTTTCCTGGCTCGATCTTCGTCACGATGGGCGCGTCAAAAACTCGGGCTTGACCGAGTTGCGCGATGTAGGCCTTGGCGATGCGCGCTTGCTCGTCGTTCGTGGGGAAGATCGCCGAGCGATATTGCGGGCCAACGTCGGGCCCTTGGCGATTGAGCTGCGTCGGATCATGCGCAACGGAGAAATAGATCTGCAGCAGGCGGCCGTAGCTGATCTTCTTGGGATCGAAGGTCACCTGCACCGACTCCGCATGTCCGGTCGAGCCGGACCCGACCTTCTCATAATGCGCGCTCTTTGCCTCGCCGCCCGCATAGCCGGAGACGGCCCTGGTCACGCCCGCGACATGCTGGAACACGCCCTGCACGCCCCAAAAGCAGCCGCCGGCGAGCACTGTCACCTCGCTGTCGCCCTGCGTGCTCTCGTCGACTTCCGGCGCCGGGATCGCCTGTCCTTCCGCGGCGGCGGAGTTCAGCTTCGGCGCGCCGATCGCCGCGGCCAGCGCCAATCCTAAAGCGAGCCATGGTTTCATTCCTGCTCCTTTGACTTTCAGCCGAAGGTGAAGGCGTAGGCTGCGACGCCCTCGTCGAAAAATTCGATCTCGAAGGTGCGATCGACGATCGGCTCGCGGCTTTGGCGAACGAGCTGATAGAGCCGCTGCTCGCTCACGACGCCTTCTCCCGCGGCGTCCGTGTCGGCGCCGTGATCTTCGCCCGGCGCCGCGCCGTCGAGTCTGACGCGAAAACGGATCTTCTTGCCTGCGGCGGTGGGGCCGAGCACCAGATGCAGGTCGCGGGCGTGGAAGCGAAAGACGACGCCGCCGTTCTTGCGGTCGAGTTCGGCGCGCTCGCCCAAAACCGTCCACTCGCCAAAGAGACCCCACTCGTTGAGACGCGGCGCGCCGCGCTGGTAGAGATGGTGTTCTTCTCCCACGGCCCCGCCGGGGGAGACGAAATGCTCGGCGCGATCGTAGCCGATGTAGGTTTCAGGCGAGAGCATGTCGGACTTATCCGCGGGCGCCTCGACGCCGCCCGCCGCCTTGATCGGCGTGACGCCGGGCGCGATCGCCTTCCCTCCGGCTTCAGCGAGCAGGCGGCGAATCACGTCTTCGGAGCCCTCGTAATCGCCCTCGCCGAAGTGGTGATGGCGGATGCGACCCTGGGCGTCGATGAAATAATGCGCCGGCCAATATTGATTGTCGAACGCCTTCCAGATCGCATAGTCGTTGTCGATCGCCACCGGATAACGGACGTTGAGATCGGCCACGGCTTTCCTGACATTGTCGATCGATTTCTCGAAGGCGAATTCCGGCGCGTGGACGCCGATCACGACAAGCCCCTGACCCTCGTATTTCTCGGCCCAGGCCCGTACATAGGGCAGGGCGCGCAGGCAGTTGATGCAGGAGTAGGTCCAGAAGTCGACAAGGACCACCTTGCCTTTCAGATCCTGCGCGGAGAGCGGCGGCGAATTCAGCCACTGCACGGCTCCCGAAAGGCTCGGCGCGTCTCCCTCGCCCGCGAGATCGTCCGTGTGAAAGACCGCGAGCGTCGCGTCCGTCGCGTTCGCGGACCGGGGCTTGCGCTCCGGCGCGACGCCGAAGCCGTCGAGCAGCTTCTGCTCGATCGCCTCGGTGCTCGCGAGCGAGGCGCGGGCGAGAAAGCCCGTGTCGAGCCCGAAGGCGATGGCCGCGACCGCCGCGAGAACCGCAACGCCGAGCGCGCGGCGCAGCGTCTCGCTCACGCCGAGCGAGCGCTTCATCGCCGAGAACAACTGGCCGCCGAAAAGCAGCGCGAGCGCGAGCGAGGTCGCGGCGCCGAGCGCATAAGCGAGCAGCAGGAAAAGCGTCGGGAGGCTCACGCCGCCGAGCGCCGCGCCGGTCAGGATCAGGCCGAGGATCGGCCCCGCACAGGGCGCCCACAAGAGCCCTGTCGCGACGCCGAGCACGAAAGACGACACGAGCCCCGTCGCTTGGCGCTGGGCCAAATCGCCCCCGAGCTTCACGAGCGGCTGCGCCAGGCGTTCCGCGACGCTGGGGAAAAGCAGCGCCAGCCCGAACAGCGCGAGCAGCGCCATGGCGGCGACGCGCCCGTATTGATTGGCCTCGACCGCGAAGCCGCCCGCGAAGGCCGCGAGGCCCGCGACGAGCGCGAAAGTCGCAGCCATCCCGATGAGCTGCGGCAGGCCGTTCGAGAGAAACGGCCGGTCGGCGCGCGCGAAGACGAAGGGCAGCACCGGCAGGATGCAAGGGCTCAAGATCGTCAGCGCGCCGCCGAGATAGGCGAGCAGGAGCAAGGTCATCACGTCAGGCGGGCCTGAAGGTCAAAGCGACGCCGTTCATGCAGTAGCGCAAGCCGGTCGGCTTCGGCCCGTCGTTGAACACATGGCCGAGGTGGCCGCCGCAGCGGCTGCAGTGCACGGCGGTGCGCGTCATGCCGTAGGAATTGTCCTCCTCGGTCCCGACGGCGCCCTCGAGCGGCGCCCAGAAGCTCGGCCAGCCGGTGCCGCTGTCATATTTGGTCGCCGAGGAGAAGAGGTCGCGTCCGCAGCCGGCGCAGGCGAAGACGCCCTTGCGATGCTCGTCGAGCAGCGGGCTCGTGAAGGCGCGCTCGGTACCGGCCTGGCGTAGCACGTCATATTGCTGGTGCGTCAGGAGCTTCCGCCATTCGTCGTCGGTGTGCGCGACCTCAAATTTTTCCGCCGCGACCGCGCCGCGTCTCAGCGCGAAGGGCGAAACTCCGAGAGCGGCAAGGGCGAGCACGGTTCGCTTCGTCAACATGTATGGCTCCGATGCGCAACATAGATGTTAAGTGCGCTCCCGCCGAGGATTACGAAGAGACTTGTGCGCGCCTTAGAGATGGCCCAAGGCCTTCATTCTTTCAATGGTCCATCAGGTGGTCGACGGCCCGACGCGCAGACCAGGTCAAGGCCGACCCAGCGAACGGGGAGGATAGAGCAATGGAGCACCCTCTTGAAAAGAGAGTATAATTTTTATACCATTTTCACATACTTCCAGACTTCGACTACGATCCGGACAAAAGCCTCATCAATAAGGCCAAGCACGGGATCGACTTCGAGGAAGCCAAGGCGCTCTGGCTGGATAAGCGGCTTTTGGAAGCGCCGGCCAGAACAATGGACGAGGCGCGCTGGTTGGCAGTTGGCCTGCCGGCAGGAAAGCATTGGACAGTCGTCTTCACTCGGCGTGGAGGCGTTATCCGATTGATTTCGGCCAGACGAGCACGCGACGGGGAGATCACAGCCTATGAAAGCACGGACCTTTGACCGGAAATTCGACGCCGGAGAGGACATGTCGACCCATGTGGACTGGTCCAACGCCAGACGACCCAGCGCCGAACTGAAGCGGGTTAACGTGGACTTTCCGCGCTGGGTGATCGAGGCGCTGGACCAGGAGGCGCAAAGGCTCGGCGTCACGCGGCAGTCCCTCATCAAGCTGTGGATCGCGGAGCGATTGGACCGCTCGGACAAAGCGGCTTGATCGGCGGCTTATTTCGCTGTCGCGCTCAGACAAACGCCCTCCGGAGCATCGCTATCGCTTCTCACGGGGGGCGCGGATGCGGGCGAGGAACGCGTGGGCCCCTTCGGTCAGCGCCTCCCAATGCTCGAGCAGCGCCGGCGCGAAGCGCAGCTCCACGTCGAGATCGTCCTCGCGAAACACGAAGAGACAAAAGTCCGCCGCCGCCTCGGTCTCGCCGGGCTTCGGGCAGCGTGCGAAAAAAGTCCTGCCGTCCGGCGGCGCGATGTAGAGTTCTTCGAGATCATAGGGCGAGCCCTGCTCGAAGCGCCGCAAAATGAGCCCTTCCGGCCCGACCCAAACCCTGCTCTCCAGAAATCGCGCATAGAGCCCCCGTGGGCGGTCCTTGGGATCGAGACTGTCGTCCTTGGCCGAGATCGTGATCAACACGACGTCATTCTGCGGGTTTTGCCCCGTTCTGGAGCCTTTGCCGCGCGGCGGGGTGAAGTCGGGAAGTTCGGCCATAAGCGAGAGCCGGTCGGTCAGGCCGCCGACGGCTGAGGCCTCGTCGCGGGCGTAGCCCCTCGGGTAGATGAGATGCGCCGCGCCGACCGCCGTCTCGACCGGCGCGTCTGGAGCGTCTTCGCTGGTCTCGACCAGGAAGAGGGCCGCGACGAGCGCGAGCAGCAGTAAGAGCCCGAGACCGAGGAGGGCGCGCATGGCTCAGTGGTCAGCTCACGACGCGCCAGACGTCGCCCTTCCGGCAGGCCTGGCCTTTGGCCTCCTGCGGGCGGCCGTTGATGTAGATCTTGTGCGTGTAGTCGCGACAGTCCCCGTTCTCGGGACCTGGGGTGATGAAGCCGTAGGCGGTCTTGTCGCCTTTCCAGCTCTTCTGCTTGCCGGAATTGACCGCCTCGTCTTGAGCCGCGATGGCGGCTGCGCGGTCCCTTTCGTCGAGCTCGCGCCCAACGCTGACGCCGACGACGCCCGCCGGAAGCGGCTCGGGCGCGGCGGCGACCCCCGCCGGCGCAGCGACCACGGGCGCGGGCGTCTGAGAGGCGCTGCAGGCGGGGAGCGCTGCGAGCGCCATGAGGGCGCCGGCGGCGGACAATCTCGAGCAGGACATAATCCGATCCTCAATGAACGGCGTCGCTGTTTCGTTCTCATGCCGGATTGAGACGCGGCTGTCAAAAGGGTTCCGCAAGCTCCGCCGGGCCAGCAGCCAGCACGCGCTCCCCCCTTCACCCTTGGCCGCTCATCCTTGGCCGGTCGCCAGCTGCTTCTGGTGGTGGTCGCGCAGCAGCGCCTCGATGATCTCGTCGAGCGCTTCACCCCCCATCACCTTCTCGAGCTTATAGAGCGTCAGATTGATGCGGTGGTCGGTCACCCGCCCCTGCGGGAAATTATATGTGCGGATGCGCTCAGAGCGGTCGCCGGAGCCGACCTGGCTCCGCCGGTCCGCCGAGCGCTCCTGATCGAGCCGCGAGCGCTCGGCGTCATAGAGCCGCGAGCGCAGCAGCGCCAAGGCTTTGGCCCTGTTGCGGTGCTGAGAGCGCTCCTCTTGCATCATGACGACGATGCCGGTCGGAAGATGCGTGATGCGGATCGCCGATTCGGTCTTGTTGACGTGCTGCCCGCCGGCGCCGCCCGAACGCATCGTCTCAATATTCAAATCCCTGTCGTCGATCTCGACGTCGACCTCTTCGGCCTGGGGCAGCACGGCGACCGTCGCCGCCGAGGTGTGGATGCGTCCCTGGGTCTCGGTCGCCGGCACACGCTGCACGCGATGCACGCCCGACTCGAACTTCAGCCGCCCGTAAACGCCGCGGCCTTCGATCTGCGCGACGATCTCCTTGAAGCCGCCGAGCGTGCCCTCGCTCGCGGATAAAACCTCCACGGTCCAGCCCTTGAGCGCAGCGTATTTCTGATAGGCGCGGAAGAGGTCGCCGGCGAACAGCGCCGCCTCGTCGCCGCCCGTGCCGGCGCGAACCTCGAGGATCACGCTCTTCTCGTCGGCGGCGTCCTTAGGCAGCAACGCTATCTGCAGCGATTCGCTCGCTTCCTCGAGCTTAGTCTCGGCGCCCTCCAGCTCGCTTTGCGCCAATGCTCGCATCTCGGCGTCGGTCGAGGAATCGGCGAGCATCTCACGCAAGCTTTCGACCTCGGCGCGAGCAGTACGGAAGGTTTCGATCGCCGCCGCCACCTCCTCCAGCGACGCGAGCTCACGCGAGAGCGCGATATAGGTCTGGCTGTCGGGATTGCCCGACAATCGGTCTGAGATCTCCTCGCGGCGGCGGAGAATGAGGTCGAGCTTGTCTTCGGAAAACATCGAGGTCTTTTTTGCAGGAGCTTTTTTAGAACTTCTTCGTGCTCTTCGTGTCTTTGTGGTGATAAATCCACCACAAAGACACGAAGAGCACGAAGACTCACCAAGAGGGAGGCTACAAGGGAACGCCGTGCGTGGAAGCGAAGCGCATGAGGTCTTCGCGCAGCGACGGCCGTCCGCCGTCCATGGCGATGAGCTCTTCGACGAGCGCGCGCGCCTTCGCGAGATCGAGCGCGCGGATCATCGCCTTGACCGGACCGATCGAGGCCGGCGACATCGACAGGGAGCGATAGCCGAGCGCCAGCAGCGCCAAGGCCTCTACCGGGCGCCCGCCCATCTCGCCGCAGAGGGTCACAGGAATCTTCGCGCGCGCGCCGGCGTCGACGATCGACTTCAGCGCCCGCAGGATCGGGGCCGCAAGCACGTCGTAACGCTTCGAGACACGCGTGTTGTCGCGATCCGCGGCGTAAAGATACTGGACGAGGTCGTTCGAGCCGACGGAAAGAAAATCCGCGCGCTCGGCCAAGCGGTCGAGATCGAACAGAAGAGACGGCACTTCGACCATGGCGCCGAGCTCCAAGCGCGTCGGCGGCTCGTGCTCGTGCTGGCGGATCACCGCGAGCTCCCGCAGCGCGATCTCCTTGGCGAGATCGAACTCGGCGACGTTGGCGATCATCGGAAACATGATCTTGAGATCCCGCCCGCCGCCGGCCTTGAGCAGCGCGCGCAGCTGCATGCGCAAGAGGCCCGGACGATCGAGGCCGATGCGGATGGCGCGCCAGCCGAGCGCTGGATTCTCCTCCTCGATCGTCTCCATATAGGGGAGAACCTTGTCCGAGCCGATGTCGAGCGTTCGGAAGGTCACCGCCTTGCCCGGCAGCGCGTCGAGCACGGCCCTGTAATAGTGGTACTGCTCGCGCATGCGCGGAAAGCGCGGCGCCAGCATGAACTGCAGCTCGGTGCGGAAGAGCCCGATCGCCTGAGCGCCGGTCTCGATCGCGAAAGGCGCGTCGACCGTGAGCCCCGCGTTCATGTTGAGCGCGATCTCCACACCGTCGCGGGTGACGGCGGGAACGTCGCGCAGCTTCGCATATTGCTCCTGGCGCCGCGCGCGCAGCTTCGCCTTCTCGCCATAGGCGGATTGGACGTCCGGTTGGGGGCGTACGTGCACGTCGCCGGTCGAGCCGTCGATGATGATCGGATCGTTTGGTTCGACGAGGCTCGTAATGTTGGGGACGAGCCCCACCGTCGGGACGCCGAGCGCGCGGGCGACGATCGCCACGTGGCTCGCGGGACCACCTTCCTCCAGGATCAGTCCGCGCAGCTTCGCGCGGTCATAGTCGAGCAGGGCTGCCGGGCCCATGGAGCGCGCGACGATGATGGCGTTGTCAGGCATCTTGTCGCGGTCAGCAGCGTAGGTCTGTCCCGTCAGCTGATGCAGCAGGCGATTCGCGAGATCGTCGAGATCGTGCAGCCGCTCGCGCAGATAAGGGTCGGTCTGGCGCAGCATGCGCGCGCGCGCGTCGTTCTGCACGCGCTCGACGGCCGCCTCGGCCGAGAGGCCGGTCATGACCGCTTCGCGCAGCTTGCGCAGCCAGCTGCGATCGTTGGCGAACATGCGCACGGCCTCGAGCACCTCGCGGTGCTCGCCGGCGCCCATGCGATCGCCATGCGCAACGAGCTCGTCGATCGAGAGGCGCATGGCGCCGATCGCATGGTCGAGCCGGCGAATCTCGCCTTGGACATCTTCGGCGATCAGATTCTTCACGACGATGCGCGGCTCGTGCAGCAGCACATGGCCGAGGCCCACGCCGTCGCTCATGGCCGCGCCCCTCAGCGACATCGGGCCCTCGAGCGCAAGCAGCTGCGCGGATTTCACGATCGACTGCAGCTCGCCCGAGGCGATCATCTCGGCGAGCAGCATCGCCGTCGTCTGCAGCGCCTCGATCTCCTCGTCGGAGTAGCTCCGTCGCGCCTTGTTCTGCACGACGAGCACGCCAATAGTCGCGCCGCCGCGAAGGATCGGCACGCCGAGGAAGGAGTGGTAGATTTCCTCGCCGGTCTCGGGATGGTAGGAGAAAGCCGGGTGCTCCTGGGCCTCGGAGAGCGAGAGCGGCTCGGCGCTACGCGCGATGAGGCCGACGAGGCCCTCCCCCGACTGCATCGTGGTCAGGTGGACGGCCTCGCGATTGAGGCCCTCAGTGGCGTAGAGCTCGAGGCGTCCGTCGGCGCGCAGGACATAGACCGAGCAGACCTCGGCGACCATGTTGGCGGCGATCTGGACCACGATCTTGTCGAGACGCGCCTGCGCATTGGCCGGCTCCGCGAAAATCTCGCGCAACCGGCGCAGCAGCAGCCGTGGTCCGCCGTGTGCGCTCCGCATACCTCGTTCCAGTCCGCCCGCCCTGCTCGCCACCTGCACAGAGACAGCGTATATTGCCGCGATCCGCGCTCTGCAAGCCATCCTCCCCGACCTCCCTCGGCAAGAACCCCGCCAGCCCAACCTGATATGCGGCAGGTTGCGAGAGGAGGCGCGAGCCTTTACCTATGGCGACTCGGGGCATAGAAGCGAAGCGCCGAACGGGCTGAGACCGTCGTCCGGAAGTTCGCCCGTTCGGGAGCCGGCGCGGGCCAGCCGTGCTTGAGAAGTGGGTTCGTGAGGTTCAAAAGCTTTCTCTTCATCGTCTTGGCGCTGATCGCCGCCGCGCCGGCCGCGGCGGTCGAGAGCGTGCGCGTGCCGCAGGACGCCGCAGCCATCGACCTCACCAACGCCGTCGAAAAACATGCGTCCCAGGACGACCGCCTGCAGATCTCGACGGCGCCGGACTCGGGCGGCGTCGTGCGTCGTATCGAGGTCGAGGCGAAGGAGCCCGGGACGCGCCCGAACTGGATCGTCTTCGCGCTCACGAACGACACTGACGAGCAAGTCGAGCGGCTGATTGTCGCTCCGCATTTCCGTTTGCAAGACTCGGGCCTCATTTGGCCCGATCTCGGCGCGAGCCGCATTTCCGCCATCACCGCGAGCCAAGGCTCGGCCCCCGAGCGCGAGGAGGCCTCCGGCGCCGACGTGTTCCGCCTCACGCTCGATCCCGGCGCCACGATCACCTATGTCGCCGAGCTCAAGACGCCCAAGCTGCCGCAGCTCTATCTCTGGGAGCCCGACGCTTACAAGGATAAGGTGACGAGCCTCACGCTCTATAAGGGGATCGTCATCGGCATCGCCGGGCTGCTCGCCCTGTTCCTGACAATCGTCTTCGTCGTCAAGGGAGCGGTGATCTTCCCGGCGGCGGCGGCGCTGGCCTGGGCTGTTCTAGCTTATGTTTGCATCGATTTCGGCTTTTGGGACAAGATCTTCGGCGCCGATCCGGCGACGAACCGCATCTGGCGCGCGGGCGCCGAGACCGTGCTGTCGGCGACGCTCGTCGTCTTCCTGTTCGCCTATCTCAACCTCAACCGCTGGCATGTGCGCGCCTGGCACATCGCCCTGATCTGGCTGGTGATCCTCGGCGATCTCGCCGGCCTCGCTGTGTTCGACGCGCCGGTCGCCTCCGGCGTCGCACGCATCTCGCTCGCTGCAGTCGCGGTCATCGGCTTCGTGCTCGTGCTCTATCTCGCTTCGCACGGCTTCGAGCGTGCGATCATGCTGATCCCGACCTGGTTCTTGCTGGTGCTGTGGGTCTGCGCGGCAGGTTTCACCGTCTTCGGCTGGCTCACAAACGATCTCGTGGCGCCCGCGCTCGTCGGCGGCCTCGTGCTCATCGTCATGCTGATCGGCTTCACGGTCATGCAGAACGCCTTCGCGAGCGGCGGCCTCTCCGCCGGCGCGATCACCGACGTGGAGCGCAAGGCGCTGGCGCTCACCGGCGCGAGCGAGATCGTCTTCGACTGGGACGTGCCCTCGGACCATATCTTCGTGTCGCCCGAGATCGAGGCGCAGCTCGGCCTCGACCGTGGCGGGTTGGAGGGTTCGGCCGCCTCATGGCTTGATCTCCTGCACCCCTTCGAACAAGACCGGTATCGCGCCTGCCTCGACGCCGTGCTCGAGCAGAGGCGCGGCCGCATCGACCAGGAGTTCCGCCTGCGCGGCGCCGACGGTCACTATCTCGCCTATCGCTTGCGCGCCCGCCCGGTCGTCGGCCCCGAGGGCGAGGTCATCCGGGTCGTCGGCACGCTGACCGATGTGACCGAGGAGCGCAACGCGCAAGACCGCATGCTGCACGACGCCGTGCATGACAATCTGACCGGCCTGCCGAACCGCGAGCTGTTCTTCGACCGACTGGAGGCGGCGCTCGTGCTCGCGCGCGCCGAGAAGGACCTGCGCCCGACAGTCATCTGCATCGATCTCGACCGGTTCCGCCAGGTCAATGAGCAGGTCGGACATGCGACGGGCGACAGCATTCTGCTGACGATCTCGAACCGCATCATGCGGGTGCTGCAGCCGCAGGACACATTGGCGAGGCTTGGCGGCGACAGTTTCGCGATCATTCTCGTCTCGCAGACGAATGTCGACATGATTATGACGTTGGCCGAATCGCTGCGTCGGGCTCTAGCGACGCCGGTGCGCTTCACCGACCGCGAGATCGGCCTCTTCGCCTCGATCGGCGTCGCGCTTTTCGATCCTTCCGTGCATCCCGGCGCGAACGACATGCTCGAGGACGCCGAGATCGCCGTGCGCGCGGCGAAGCGCGGCGGCGGCAATGCGATCGAGGTTTTCCGCCCGGCGATGCGCGGGCAGCGCTCCGACCGGCTGACGCTGGAGGCCGACCTGCGCCGTGCGCTGGAGCGCGGCGAGATCAAGACTTTCTTCCAGCCTGTCGTGCGGCTCGAAGACCGAACAATCGCGGGCTTCGAGACCATGTTGCGCTGGGACCATCCGCGGCTCGGGCGGCTCGACCCCACGGAATTCTGGCCGGTCGCCGAGCAGACTGGGCTCGTCATCGATTTGGGGCTCCTGGCGCTCGACCGCACCGCGCGCGAGCTCGCGGCCTGGCAGCGCGCGCTGGTCGTCGATCCGCCGATCTTCGCGTCGGTGAACCTGTCGTCGCGGCAGCTCTTGCGCCACGATCTGCTGCGCGACGTGAAGAGCGTGCTGCTGCGCAACGACCTTTCCCGCGGCAGTCTGAAGCTCGAGTTCTCCGAGGCGCTGATTATGGAGAACCCGGAGTTTTCGGCGCAGATGCTGTCGCGCGTGCGGGAACTTGGGGCGGGGCTGGCGCTCGACGATTTCGGCGCCGGCTACTCTTCGCTCGCCTATCTGCATCGCTTCTGCCTCGACACGATCAAGATCGACCGCTCCTTCGTGAAGCAGACGGGGAAGGCCTCGCGCGCCGCGATCCTGCGCGCGATCATCACGCTCGGCCACGAGCTCGGCCTGGACGTCGTGGCGGAAGGGGCAGAGTCCGAATCGGACGCGATCGAGCTGTATCAGCTCGGCTGCGGCTACGCGCAGGGCTACGCCTTCGGCCGGCCCATCAGCGCGCAGGAGGCGCGGCGGCTGGTGGGGGCGGCGCCGGAGGCTGCATAAAGCGCGAAGTCTCAAACCGCCTTCGTCGGCGAAACTCATGGCGAGACGGCAAAAATTGCGGGCAGTCGGATCTTGCGCCCGCGAACGGGTTCTTGACTATCCTCCGCTGCGGCTTCCGGCGTGTGGCGCCAGAGCCAGAGCTTAGCCGGATGCGAAGGCCGCGTCGGCGCTTGAGACGATTTGACGCGCGACAATTGCCGCGGCGCGTTCGGCGCAGAAAAAGCTTAGACTCTCCTCCAACGCCGCCGCCCAGCGACGGTCAAAAAGCGGAGGGCGCTATGAACGAGGCTATTAAATCCCTGGTCGGCAGGGCGCACCGTCGCGGCGTGCTGCGTCTCGTGGCCGCGCTCGCCGCCAGCCTCGTCTCCGGCGTCGCTCGCGCCGTCGAGAAACTCAGCATGGTCGACGTAGACTATCAGCAGCAGCCCAAGGGCAAGCAGCGCTGCGACAATTGCCGCGTCTGGGACCCGCCGAACCATTGCGCCTCGGTCGAGGGGGAGATCAGCCCCTCGGGCTGGTGCAAGATCTGGCGCCCGCAATACAAGTCGCAGATCGCCCGGGTCGACGCCGAGGGCAAGCTCACGCAAGGCGATGTCGCCTATCAGAACCATCCCAAAGGCGTCCAGCGCTGCGACAACTGCAAAGTCTTCGTTCCGCCCGACGGCTGCAACTCCGTGCAAGGCAAGATCAGCCCAGCCGGCTGGTGCAACATCTGGCGGAAAGCGTGAAGCTTTTGGCCGGCTTCGTCCCTGGCGACGCGCCTGCAACGTGACAGATTTTTAATGCCGCTGAGAAGGCCGCGTAAGCTAGAGGTCTTTAATACGCCTCTGAGGCTTCCTATGTCTGATCCGCGACTGGCCTTAAGGTGGTCGAGCGAGGGTCCGCCCATGAGGGGGCCCGAAGGAGGATTTAAATGGCGAAGGCTTTGCCCATTGTCGCGAGCGACAGCGCGCTCGCGCAATATCTTGCGGAGATTCGCAAATTTCCCATGCTGGAGCCGCAGCAGGAGTACATGCTCGCCAAGCGCTGGCGCGAGCATGAGGATCCCAAGGCGGCTGAAAAGCTCGTGACCTCGCATCTGCGTTTGGTGGCGCGAGTCGCCATGGGTTATCGCGGCTACGGCCTGCCAATCGGCGAGATCGTTTCCGAAGGCAATATCGGCCTCATGCAGGCGGTCAAGCGCTTCGAGCCCGAGCGCGGCTTCCGTCTTGCGACCTATGCTTTGTGGTGGATCCGGGCCTCGATTCAGGAATATATCCTGCGCTCCTGGTCGCTCGTCAAAATGGGCACGACCGCGAGCCAGAAGAAGCTCTTCTTCAACCTGCGCAAGGCGAAAAGCCGCATCAACGCCTATGAGGAAGGCGACCTGAAGCCGGAGAACGTCGCGACGATTGCGACGAAGCTTGGCGTCTCGCAACAGGATGTGATCGAGATGAACCGCCGTATGGGCGGCGACGCCTCCCTCAACGCGCCGTTGCGCGACGAGGGCGAAGGCGAGTGGCAGGACTGGCTCGTCGACGACTCCGCGAGCCAGGAGTTCATGCTCGCCAATCATCAGGAATCGGCGAACCGCTTGGAGGCGCTGCGCGCTGCGCTCGACGTGCTGAACCCGCGCGAGCGCCGCATCTTTGAGGCGCGCCGCCTCGCCGACGATCCGATCACCTTGGAGGCTCTTTCCGTGGAGTTCGGCGTGTCGCGCGAGCGCGTCCGGCAGATCGAGGTGCGCGCCTTCGAGAAGGTGCAGGCCGCAGTCCGCGCTGACGTGGCGCGGCTCGAAGCGCCGCGCGCGGCCTTGCTCGCCGCGGACTGAGCCTCGTAACCGGCCTACTCCGCCGCGCGCAAATGCGCGACGCGCACCGAGGCCGGCGGGTGCGAGTAGTAGAAGCGGGCGTAAAACACGTCGGGCGTCAGCGTCGCCAGATTGTCGCGCGTGAGCCGCGTCAGCGCTGAGATCATGGGCTCCTTGCCGACAATCCTGCGCGCGAAATCGTCGGCCTCGAACTCCGCCTTGCGCGAGCGCCAGGCGAACAGCGGCGACAGCACATGCGTGACCGGATCCTTGGCGAGCAGCGCGATGATCAGGCCGACGCCCACATCGGCGGGCGCGCCGAAGGCCGCCGCTAGGCCATTCGGCCCCAGCGCCCAATGCAGCGCGAAGAATCCCGCGAGCGACACGAGCGCCATCAGCGCCAGCGACTGACGGATGTGGCCGCGTTTGTAATGGCCAAGCTCATGCGCGAGCACAGATTCGATCTCCTCGGGCGAGTGGCGCGCGATCAGCGTGTCGAACAACACGATGCGCTTGGCCTTGCCGAAGCCGGAGAAATAAGCGTTGCCGCGCGAGGAGCGCGCGGAGGCGTCCATGACGAAGAGGCCGCCGGACGCGAAGCCGCTTTGGGCCAGCAGCCGCTCCAGGCGCGCGCGAAGCTCGCCTTCGGGCAGCGGCTGGAACTTGTTGAACAGCGGCGCGATCAGCGTCGGATACAGCGCCGTGAGGGCGAAGACGAACAGCAGGAAGCCCGCGAAGGCATAGAGATGCCAATTCTCCGGCGCGACGCGAATCAGTGCGAAGAGCGCATATAGCAAGGGCGCGCCGATGGCGAGCTGCAAGCCCGCCATCTTCAGCTCATCGAGCAGAAAGCCTGACAGGCTCTGGTGATTGAGGCCGAAGCGGGCGTCGAGCCGGAACGTCTCGAAGAAATCGAACGGCATGATCAGCAAATCGCCCAAGAGGCCGAAGGCGATCACGAGGAGCGCGCTGCGGCTGAGCCCCTCCTCCGTCACGGCGGCGACGGCGCCATAGAGCGGCGGCAGCCACAGCAGCAGCCAGACCAGCGCCAAGGCGCCCTCGAAGATCGTCTTGCTGATCGCGAGCTTCGTGCTGGCCAAAGTGTAGTCGGCAGCGCGGCGATGCTCCTGGATCGTCACTGTCGCGGCGAAATCGCCCGGAGGCGCATCGCGGTTGCCCGCGACCCAGGCGATCTGGCGCAGGCGCAGATAGACCCCCAGCGCCGTGGACAGGCCGATGGCGGCGCAGATCAATACGGCGAGCCAAGTCATGCCAAACTCCTTCATCCGGTTCGTTCCGGCATATCTAAGGGCAAAAATACGCGTCGTGAAGCGGGCGGCGCAAGGCTTCCTTCAGCGCCGGCCGTGCGGCAGCAGCAGATCGCGGGCCTGGTTGAGCCGCGCCGCGGCTTGCGCGGAGCCGCCGTGATCGGGGTGGGCGCGCTTCATGCGTTCGCGATAGGCGCGCTCGATATCCGCCCGGCTCGCCCCAATACGTAGCCCCAGAGCCGCAAAAGCCCAGGCGATCTCGCTGACCTCGCTACGATGGCCGAAGGCCGCCCCGTCGTTGCGGCTCTCGTCCTCCGCATGGACTTTGGTCCGCTCGCGTCGCGGCCCGCCGCGGCCGGGGGCCGCGCGGTGGAAATCCCCTCCCTCTGCGTCGACGAGGCCCAGTTCCCAGAGCGCCTCTCGCAGGCGATGACCAGCGTCATGCGCGCAGAGCCCCGCGAAGGCGGCGAAGCCCGCCGCTAGCGCCGCGCGAGCGAGCAGAATCTCGCCGGGCGCGATCGGCGCGTCAGCTCCATGCCGACCGAGCCAGAAAGTCAAAGCGAAATCGATGCGCGCTGGCGTCAGCCCCGGGAAGAGGGTCGGCGCCATGAACACGAGCAGCAGCCCGCAGATCCAGTAAAGCTGGGTCCAGCCGCGCAATCGAGGATTGGCGACGCCGCGAAAGGCGAAATAGACGCATAACGCGGCTATCGCGGTAAAGGCGAGCGCGCTTTGGCTGCGCGCCGCCTGCGCCAGCGCGTGACGCCCGCTCTGCGTCGCGGCCGTGGCGAGCACCCAGTCGCCGGCCTCGAACCAACGCTCGAGTGCGCTCCTCGCGACCTGAAACTCTTCAAGATCGCTTGGCGCAGCCAGGCGCAGGCGAATGAGCGGCGCGAGCGCGATCGCAAACGCCGCGAGGCAGCCGACGCAAAGCTCCGCGGCGACGCCGCGGGGCCGAAACTCGTCAGCGAACCTCGGGCCTTCTTCAAACGGATCGAAGGAAATCTTTGGCCTCCTGAAAGCGTTACGCCGCGCGCAGCCTGCGCACGCCGCTCAGCAGCGCGAAAGGCGCGCCGCTGAGCAGAATGTCGGTTTCGTCGAGGCTCTGATGCCGGCCGTTGATCGAGAGCCGAGGCAGGGCGCACAGCGACAGGCGATGATCGGGAAAGATCATGCCGGGCCGCGTCGTCACCGCGCTCCTGAAGCCGAGCGCGCGCGCGATCTCGAATTCGCGCTCTCCGGCGGAGGCGGCGTCGCCGACGGGATAGCAAAAGTGCAGCGTCTCGACTCTGAGCTCGCGCTGGATTTGAGCGCGGCTTTCGCTCATCTCCCGCCGCGCTGCGGCGGCGTCGAGCTTGGCGAGCCGCGCATGGGTGACGCTGTGCGCGCCTATGGTGCAGAGCTCATGGCGGGCAAGAAACTCGAGCTCCTTCCAGCTAAGGCAGAGCTCGCTCGTCAGCCGGCGAGGCTCTATTCCGGCCTGCGCGGCCAGACTCCGCGTCACGCGCAGCAGCTCCTCCTCGGATCCCTCGCGCAGCGCCCAATAGAGGTCGCCGAAGGCGCTCGCCTTGTCGAGCGCGCTGGTGCAAGGCGCGTTGAAGCGCCGGCCCTGCGCTATGACGTCGAGCCTGTCGAGACGGCGGATCGCCTCCTCCATCTCCACCCACCACAACCGCCCGCCGCCGTTGGCGAAGTCTGTCGTCACATAGGCGGTGAACGGCGCGCGATGGCGTTCCAGCACCGGCAAGGCGTGCTCCAGGAGATCGCGATAGCCGTCGTCGAAGGTCAAGACCGCGAAGGGCTCCGCCGGATTGGGCGCGCCGCAGAGCTCATTAAGCGCCGCGTCGAGCGAAAGCAGCCGGAAGCCGCGTCGGCGCAGATGCCTAAGCAGGGCGTCGAAAAAGCCGATCGAGATCTCGAGGCCGCGATTGGGCTCGAAGCTTTGCTCCAGGCGATGATGCACGCGATGCAGCGTCAGGATCGCGCCTAATCCCCGCGTGTAGGGTTCCGCGAGGCGATGAGCGCCGCTCGCCCGGAACAGGCCCATGCCGGCTTCTATCGCCAGGTCTCGCCATCTCGCCATGGTTAATTCCTCATGCCGTCGCGCGTCGCCGGCGCAAATTAGTCAAACCGGAATCTCGCCAGTTCCTGTTGCCTTTTTCTTGCTATCCTGACCACGACGGCTTGAGACGGAGATTTAAGTGGACGCGATGGTTACGGAGCTTGAAACGCCCGCGACGGGCGCGGCCGCGTTCCGCGTCGATGTTTACGCGCGTCTCGAGGAAGCCCGCGACGACTGGCGAGAGCTCTTCGCTCACGCCGACTGCAGCGCCTACCAGCATTACGATTTTGCGAGCTCCTGGCTGGAGACGCTCGGACGCGGCCGTAGCCTCTCGCCGATGATCGTCGTCGCCCGCGACGAGCGCGGTGCGCCGCTGGCCCTGCTGCCGCTGGCGATTCGCCGCGTGGCTGGACTGCGGATCGCGGAATTTTTGGGCGGGCGGGAGAGCAATTTCAACATGCCGCTCCTGCGTCCGGGAGCGGGGCTCGACTTTCGAAGCCTGCTGCTCCGCGCCGCGCAGACGCAAGACGAGCCGCCCGATCTCTTCGACCTGCGCAACCAGCCGCGCTCCTTCTTCGGCGCCGAAAACCCGGCGGCTTATGTCGCCGCACATCCCAGTCCGAGCTTCGCCTATGGCGCGCGCCTGCCCGCGGATCAGGAGTTTCTAGAGCGCAGCTTCTCGAAGCGCGCGCGCAAGAAGCTGCGTCACAAGGAGCGGCGCCTGGCCGGCTTCGGAGAACTCAAATACGAGCATAGGCCGCAGCAGGAGCGCGCCCGCACGATCATCTCGGCCCTGGTCGCCCAGAAAGCGGCCCGGCTCTCCAGCATGGGCGTCGGCGACGCCGGGGGCTTTCTTTCGCCGGGGATGGCGGAGTTCCTCGCGCGGCTCAGCGACCTCGGGCTCTTGGAAACGCACGCGCTCAGCATCTCCGGTCGCATCGTCGCCGCCTATGTCGGGCTGCCTCGCGGAGGCATATTTTCGACGCTCGCCAACTCCTTTGATATGACCGGCGACGTGACGCGGCAGTCGCCCGGCGATCTCTTGCTGCACGCGTTGCTGCGCGATTGCGTCGAGCGCGGCTTCTCCGCGTTCGATCTCGGCATCGGCGAAGCGAGATACAAGGACGCCGTCTGCGAAGAGACGATCGAGCTTTACGACGGGTTGCTGCCAACGACGCCGCGCGGCGCGCTCGTGGCGCCTCTGCTGCGCGGCGTTCTTTTCGCCAAACGCTTCGTCAAGCAGACACCGCTCCTCGCGAAGCTCATGGCGCACGCGCGGCGGCTTGCGAGAGATTAGCTGCTAAGCCGCTGCGAGATCGCCTTCCGCGGCCTCGACGACCGAGACGTCGCAACCTTGCGCGGCGAGGCGTTGCGCGAGCTGCGCCGCCTGCGGATCCTCGGCGCGCAGCAGGATCTTGTCGAACAGCGACGCGAGCGCCAACGCGCCGTCGCCGTCCTGCGCGCAGAACACCACGAAGTCGTAAGTCTGGGTCAGCGCCTCGACGACCAGCGACGCGTCGTAGCGCGGCTCGCCCGCCGCCCCGCCCGCGGCGATGAAATGCAAGCGCGACGCCGCATCGCGATAGATGACGTCGCCGAATTCTGCTTCGCCCGCAAGCAGCTCTGCGAGACCCGCGCGCCGCTCGTCGCGCTCCGCGGAGAGCGTCTCGAGCCCGGCGCCGTCAGCGGCTACGAGGATCGCGCGGCCGCGCCGCGCGAGCGCCCGCGAGACCGCGATCACCGTCGCAAGCGAGGCGTCCCCAGCGTCGCCGCGGACGATGAGCACCTTCACGCAAGACGCGGCGAGTCGCGCCGCGTCGATGTTGGAGACGATCTCGCGCCGGTCCGATATCCTGCGATCGTCGCCGCGCGCCTCGACTAGCTCGGGGGGCGTCGCCTCCTCGGCGGCCCGCGCTGTCGGAGCGCCGCCAGGCTCCTCGTGCGCCGCCATCGGCGCAAAAGCCATGGGATGAGCCTGAGCCCGTCCCGAAAGCAGCTCGCTCGAGACGATCGCGCCAATCGACAGCGCGAGCGCAGCGAGCGTCGCAAAGGCGACGATCGGCAGCTTCTTCGGGAACGATGGCGTCTGCGGCGACAGCGCGCGCTGGATGATGCGGGCGTCGGCGGGCGTCGCCTGGGCGTTCTCGCGCGCGATGGCCTCCTGATATCTGGCCTCGTCGTTCTCGAACTGCTCTTTCAGCACATGCGCCTGGCTTTCAAGCTCGCGCAGCCTAGCTTCGTTGGCTTCCGACGAGCTGACGATCTGTTTCTGCTCCTCCAGCGCCGCCGCGAGATTTTCGACCCTTCCCCCGGCGATGCGCGCCTCGTTCTCCAGCGTGCGCGCAACGCGCTCCGCCGCCGCCCGCGTTTGACGATCGAGATCGCCGAGCTGCGCCTCAAGCTCCTTGATGCGCGGATGGCCTGGCAGCAGCGTGCGCAATTCCAGCGCGAGCTGCGCCCGCAGAGTCACGCGCTGCTCCTGCAGCCTGCGCATAACCTCGTTGTTGGCGACGTCCGGAATGTCGCCGACGCGGTTCTGCCGCAGCATGTCCTTCAGCAGCCGCGCCTTGGATTGCGCGTCCGCCTGCGCGCTGCGTGCAAGCGAGAGCTGAGTGTTGAGGTCGGTCAGATGCTGGGCGTTGACGTTGGTGTTGTTCGCCCCCAGCAGCAGGCCTGAGCCCGCCCGAAACTCCTCGACGCGCGCCTCCGCCTCCGTGACGCGACGCTGCATGTCAGCGACGACCGCGCTCAAGGCCTTTGCGGCGTCGCGAGCGCTGTCGCGCTTCGCCTCCTGCTGAAACTCGAGATAGGATTCGGCGACGGCGTTGGCGCCACGCGCCGAGAGATCCGGATCGCGCGTCGTGAATTCGATTCCCAGCACGCGCGTCTTTTGCGGCGAGAGCACGTTGAGCCTGTCGGCGAAGACGTCGAGCATGCGGTCTTCGGGGCTGACCTGCGTCGGGTCGCGCATGAGGCCGACCATGACCAATGCGCGCGTCGTCAAACCCACGCCCTTGGCCAGAGGATCGAATTCCTCGTTGCCTTGCAGGCCGAGCATCTTGATGACGCGGCGCGAGAGATCGCGCGACTTCAATAGCTCGAGCTGGCTCTGCACGGCCTCGGCGTCGGGCGCCGTTTCGGTTCCGTGCGTCGCTTTATCGGCGTGCGGCAGAAAGCTTTCTTGCGTTTCGAGCAGCAGCCGCGCTTCCGCAGCGTAGCGCGGCCTCACGACGTTGACGAAGATAAGAGCGCAAACGAAGGCGGCCAGCGTCGGAGCGATCACCCACCAGCGTTTGGCCGAGACGGCGCGTCCGATCTGCGCGAGATCAATCTCGCCGCCGGCCTCATTCGTCGTCACGCTCATCGCAAACTCCGTTTCAACCCGAAAAATATTTATCGGATCATGGTTTCGGGGGGGTTAACCCGCGCAAGGCGTCGCGTTCGCAGCCTTCGGTGAGCCTTTTTTAACTACGCACGCTTAATTTCCTGTCCGGCGCGGCGCGCGTAAGCAATTTGTAAATGTTAGGCCCGGACTGGCGAATGAGGAGACCTTCCATAGCTCTGTCGAGCGCGCTCATGGCCGCTGCGCTTTTGGGCGGCTGCGCAATGCCAGGAGACTATCATCCCGAGCTTATAGCATCCGGGCCGGACCACTATGCGCTCGCCGCCGGCGACCGCTTGCGCGTTCTCGTCTATGGGCAGGACGCCCTCTCTAACTCCTATGCCGTCGACGGCTCGGGCCGAATCTCCATGCCTCTCATCGGCGCCGTGCCCGTGCTCGGACGCGACCCCGCCAGCGTCGAGCGGGAAATCGCAACACGGCTGCGCGAGGGTTTCGTGCGCGATCCGCGTGTTTCGGTCGAGGTGGAAGCGTTCCGCCCGTTCTTCGTGCTCGGCGAGGTCATGGCCGCCGGACAGTTCCCTTACGTGGAAGGCATGACCGCGCGAACGGCGGTCGCGATCGCCGGCGGCTTCAGTCCGCGTGGCTATCAGGGCGGCGTCGATCTGACGCGCGTCGTCGACGGACGCCCGGTGACGGGCCGCGTGCCGCTCGACGCGCTTCTGCGCCCCGGCGACACGATCACTGTCCGCGAGCGCATTTTTTAACGCGTGCGCCGCGAAGGAGACCGAGATGGGCAGCCCGAACGCTCTCTCTGCCGAAAACAACGCTCCCGAACACGCGCGGGCGGACGTCGCGCCGAAGCCGGAGCTCGCCGAGGTCGCAGGCTGCTTTGCCCCGAGCAAGGCCTATTCACCGATCGTTCTCGCCGGTCTCATCCGCACCATCGAATTCGTCATGCTGGCCGGGATAGGCTTTGGCCTGTATGAGATCCATGTCGTGCCCGACAATGGCCGCACGCCGATCTATCTCGTGCTCATTCCCTGCTTGGCGGTCGTCGCCGTTTCCGCGTTGCAGACCTTGAGGCTCTATGGCATCTCTGCATTGCGCACACCGGCGCAGCATGGCATGCGGATCGTCGGCGGCTGGAGCTTCGTGTTCGTCCTGGCGATGGTCGGGATTTTCTTCTTCAAGATCGAGGGGACTTTTTCCCGCGTTTGGCTCGGCGGCTGGTTCGTCTGCGGCCTGTTGGCGCTGATGCTGGAGCGTTTCGCGGCCTCGGCGCTGGTGCGCGCGCTTTCGCGCAAGGGCAAGCTCGATCGGCGCACGGCGATCGTCGGCGGAGGCCCCGCGGCTGAGCCGGTGCTGCGGGCGCTTGCGGCCCAAAGCGACGGCGATCTCTCGATCCTCGGCATATTCGACGATCGCACCGATCAGCGTTCGCCCGACGTCGTGGCGGGCTATCCCAAGCTCGGCACCGTCGACGACCTCGTCGAATTCGCGCGCCACACCCGGCTCGATCTCGTGATTTTCACCCTGCCGATCTCGGCGGAGGAACGGCTGCTGCAAATGCTGCGCAAGCTGTGGGTGCTGCCGCTCGATATAAGGCTCGCCGCGCATTCGCACAAGCTTCGTTTCCGCCCGCAGTTATATTCCTATATCGGCGACCTGCCGGTCATCGACATGTTCGACAAGCCGATCGCGCATTGGGACGTGATCCTGAAAACGGGCTTCGACCGCATCGTCGGCTCGCTGATCCTGCTTCTGCTCTCGCCCGTGATGCTGATCGTCGCGCTCGCGGTCAAGCTCGACTCGCCGGGTCCCGTGCTCTTCCGACAGACGCGCTACGGCTTCAACAACGAGAAGATCGAGATTTACAAGTTCCGCTCGATGTATGTCGACCAGCTCGACGCCGATGCGCGAAAGCTCGTGACCAGAGGCGATCCGCGCGTCACGCGCATAGGACGTTTCATCCGCCGCACCTCGCTTGACGAATTGCCGCAGCTCTTCAACGTTGTGTTCAAAGGCAATCTGTCGCTGGTCGGTCCGCGCCCGCACGCCTTGCATGCGCGCGCCGCCGAGAAGCTCTACGACGACGTGGTGGACGGCTATTTCGCGCGGCATCGCGTGAAGCCCGGGCTCACGGGCTGGGCGCAGATCAACGGCTGGCGCGGCGAAACCGACACGCCCGAAAAAATCCAGAAGCGCGTCGAGCACGATCTCGACTATATCGAGAACTGGTCGCTGCTGCGCGACATCTACATCCTGGTGATGACGCCCTTCGCGCTACTCGCGGGGCGCAACGCCTATTGACCGCCGCAGGCGGCGTTCAGGGGGACCCCATGCGGCGCACGGCTTTTCTGATCGCGGCGATAGCCGCGCTGCAGGGCGCAAGTGGCGGCGTGCTGGCCGCCGTCGCGGCGCACGTCGAGCAAAGCCCCCAGCTTGCGACCGCGAGCCAGTTTCTGATGACGCACGCCGCCGCCGGCGTCGCGCTCGCCGCGCTCGCCGCCGCTCTGCGCGAGCTCTCCCGCTTTCTCTTGGGACTGACGCTCGCCCTGCAAGGCGGCGTCGCGCTGTTCTCGCTCGATCTTGCGCTGAGAGCGCTGCAAGGGACCAAGCTCTTCGCCTACGCCGCGCCGATCGGCGGCTCGACGACGATCGCCGCCTGGACCGGGCTCGCGCTTTGGGCGGCGGCGCGGTTCTCGCGACGGGCGGAGTAACCAAACCACCCGGTTGGAACCTCGCTTGATCGCCGAGGCCCTTCCTTCTCAAAGAAAACCCTGTCAAAATACTTCGGAATGAGTTCTCCGCCGGGCGCGCGCCGCCCGGCTTCGACGTTAGTGGAGCGTCTGGCTGCGGGTTAGGGTGGTCTCGCGCAGTTTCGGAAAAGCGCGGCTCATATCTCGCCTCGGGCGCGCCTCGTACCGGCGACCGCACGATGACGATTCTTGAAGGCACAGAGGGGCCAGAGCCGCTCTCCGGCGCCACCGCGCCAGAGCCGCCGGTCGACCCTTTGCTCGGAGCCGCCGTTTTGATCGTCGAGGACAACGCTTTTATCGGCGCCGCGCTCGAGGAGATGCTCGCGGAGCAGGGGCTCGAAGTGGTGGGCGTGGCGAAGAGCGTCAAGCAGGCGCTGCGGCTCGCGGCCGCGCCCAGGGTCGATCTCGGGCTGCTCGACGTGAATGTTGGCGATCAAAGGATCGATCCAGTCGCCGAAGCGCTGCAGGCGCGCGGCGTACCCTTCATATTCGCGACGGGCTATGGCCGCGCTGGGCTGCCGGAAGCGTTCCGCGATCGGCCCGTCGTGGAAAAACCTTTCTACACAGAAGAGATATTGCGCACATTGCGCCACGCCCTCCGCAAGGTCCAGGCTGAGCGCGAGTAGATTTCGGCTCGACTCAGGAGAATTTCACCGCGTTTACTTCCGTTGCGGCGACAGCAAGGCTTGCCGAAGTCACAGCGTTGCTCTAGATAGCGGCAATATTCCAGCGTCCCTCAATCGAGCGAGTGAGCGCGATGTCGAGTTTCGTCCGCGTTTTCCATCGTTTAAGCGCCAACCTGGGTCACGATCGGCCTCATGCGGGCGCCGCGGCGAAGATCGGCGCGCCGATCGCGATGGCGATGCTTTTGATCGCGGCGATCGGCGCTCCGCCGAGTTTCGCGCAAGGCGGCTTCTTCGAGGAACTGTTCGGCGGCTGGTCGCGCTCCTATCAGTCTTTCAACAGCGGCGGGTGGGGCTACGGGCGCCATTACGGGCGCCATGCGCGCCACCACAGCCGATACTTCCATCGCGCGCGCCCTTTCGCCTGGGCCTCGCGCACGCCGCCACGGCGCCGTCATGAGGCGGCGATCGAGCCGGTCGAGCCGGAGACGGATGGGCGCGCCGTGTGCGTGCGCGCGTGTGACGGATTCTTCTTCCCTGCCGTCAATGTCCCGGGGCGTCACGGATCGCAAGCCTCCTGCTCCAGCGTCTGCCCCGACGCCGAAGCGAAGCTCTTCATCATTCCCGAGGGCTCCGAGAACATAGCCGACGCCAAGGCCGAGGACGGGCAGCTCTACACGCAGTTCGTGGCCAAGCTCGCGGCGCAGACCGAGAAGCCGAAGTCCTGCTCCTGCCACGTCATCGCCGACGACGCGACGCAGACCAAGGCGCTGCTGAACGACCCGACATTGCGGCCCGGCGACTCGGTGGTGACCAGCGAGGGCGTGAAGGTGTTCGCGGGCGATGGCGACGGTCCGCGCAGCAGGGAATCGTTCATGTCGCTGGCGGAGACGCGGGACATCCCGCCGAGCCAGCGCGGGGCGCTCGCCGCGATCGATCGGGCGATCAAGACGCCGGTC
>Ga0187781_10000624_pt1 | contig 25479 bp, 19 predicted proteins | sample 0715_SJ02_MP02_2_FD_132447 | JGI IMG/M metagenome (GOLD analysis project Ga0187781, IMG submission 132447) | Tropical peat soil microbial communities from peatlands in Department of Meta, Colombia - 0715_SJ02_MP02_20_MG | ecosystem: Environmental > Terrestrial > Soil > Wetlands > Peat | place... | reverse complement strand
GTGCGCACGGAGTGGAAAATCTACGACGTGCATTACCCGCAGGCGCCCTGGTTGCATCGCGCGTTCAAACGGCTGAGCCTTCTTCCTGCGTTTCTGCTTCCTCCGCGGACTTACTATCGTTGGAGGAGCCGGATGGTGCAAAGCCGACTCTACCGCGACGCGCGCGGGAAATTCCTGCCGAATCCTCCGCGGAGGCACGTGACAAATCGCTGGGCGCCGAAACCGGAGGCGTCGCGGCCGGCCACCGCGGGAAGACAATGAATGGCGGAGGGAACGGGGCGGCTATGGAAATTTTGATGGCAGCGGGGGTTCCGCGGCGCCGCGAGGGCGGAGTCGCTGCCATCATGTACAACCTGGGCCGGGAATTGACCGGGCTGGGCCACCGAGTCGACTACGTTTTTTACGAGGACTTGATGACGCCCGCGGAAATGGCGGGGCGGTTTCGCGATCTGCGGTTTGCGTTGCGGCTGGCCCGGCTCCTCCGCAAAGACCGGAAGAAATACTCGGTCGTGAACCTGCATGCGCCGATTGGTTTCGCCTACGGAATGCTTCGTCGAATGCTTGCCGGAGGAGAATACCCGCCGTACGTGATGACGCTTCATGGACTCGAGGAGCGGCGGCTCCATGTGATGCGCCGTGAGGTGAAGAAAGGCCGTGCGTGGCACTTCTCGCTGGGAAACCGGCTATGGCATCGCGTTTACCACGCGCCACGATTTTTTCTTTCGATCAAGACCGCCGACTTTGCGCATTGCTACAGCCGCGACGTGTGGACCTTGCTTCAGCTCAAATACGACCTCGACTCCGGACAGGTGGCCTATGTCCCCAACGGAGTGGAAGAGCGATTTTTTCTCCGGCGCGAATATGACGGCCACAAGCCCGTGCGCATGCTCTTTGCCGGCACATGGCTCGACCAGCGCGGCATTTTTTATCTGCGGGACGCGCTCGAGGCTCTGAATAAAAAATTTCCGGATTGGACGCTGACGATCGCCGGTGCCGGCGTAGAGCCCGAACGGTTGAAAGCGTTTTTCGGTGACGCGTTGCGCGATCGGATTCTGGTTTCTCCGGTCGTTCCGGCGGACCGAATGCCGGAGTTGTATGCGGAACACGATATCTTCGTCTTCCCCTCGCTGATGGAGGGATTGCCCGGGGTGCTGCTCGAAGCCATGGCGACGGGGATGCCGGCTGTTACCGCGGAAACATGCGGCATGGTGGACGTGGTTCAAGACGATGTCAACGGACTTCTGATTCCACCGGCCGATGGTCCAGCTCTTGAATCGGCTCTTCTCCGATTGTGCACGGATGCGAATCTGCGGCAGCGATTGGGAGCGGCGGCTCAGGAACGGATGCGGCACCTAACTTGGAGAGCAGCGGCCGGCAAGCTCGAAAGAGTGTTTGCGCGGGCTTTGCAGAACGGGCATGGAAACGGGGAGTGAGAGTAACGGCAATGCGGGTTCTTCTGGCTTCCGAGGCGAATTCCGGGGCGGATGAGCGGTTGGCGGCGCAGAATATATTCCGGTGGAGGGCGGCGCTCTGGGGCGCAGGGGCGCTCACAGGGCTGCTTCAAGCCTGGGCGTTTCGGCATACTGTGAACCCGGATGGAATATCGTACTTGGACATCGCTCAAGCTTGCGCTCGCGGGAATTGGCAAAGCCTCATCAATGGATATTGGAGTCCGCTTTACCCATTGCTGCTTTCATTGGTGTTTCGGGTCATGAAGCCATCGCCGGATTGGGAATCAACCGTAGCCCACTTTGCAAATTTTGGAATCTTCCTTCTCTCGTTTGTTTGCTTCGAGTTTTTCCTAAGCGAGCTGATCCGCAACCGGCGGGGAAGATCTGTGGCAACTTCGCAAGGGGAAGGGATTCCGGAATGGGTCCTGTGGGTGCTCGGCGACTCATTATTCATCTATCTGACACTCTTGTTCATCCATATGGAACGGCTAGAGCCCGATCTTTTGCTGGGTGCGCTTGTTTATTTGGCCGGTGCCTTCGTTCTTCGAATTTGGGCGGGAGAGGCCAATTGGATGGCGTCGGCCGGTTTGGGCGCGACTCTGGGTGCCGGATATCTTGCTAAGGCGGTGATGTTTCCACTGGCATTCATTTTTCTTGGCTGTGCGTTGTTCGCCGTGAAGCCAATGCGTTGGTCGATCCCACGGACCGCGCTCTCGCTGGCTGCCTTTCTTCTCGCGGCAGGCCCGTTCGTAGCTGCTCTCTCTAAGCAAAAGGGACGAATCACGCACGGCGACGTTGGAAAAATCGCCTACGCCGAATTCGTCGGAGGAGTCACGCGCACCATACACTGGCAGGGCGGGCCCGATGGATTCGGATGGCCCGCGCACCCAACGCGGGTGCTGAGCCAGAACCCGCCTCTCTATGAGTTTGCGACGCCAATCGGCGGCACGTATCCTCCGTGGTACGACCCCTCTTATTGGTACGAAGGGGTGGTGCCGAAATTCAGGCTCGCCAACCAACTCCGCGCGATACGCTACACCATCGAGGAATACGCGGGCATATTCCCGTATATGGGCGGGGTCTTAGTTGGGTTTCTCGGCCTGGCGCTCGCCGCTCGTCAAGAGGCCGGGGCGTGGGAGGATTGGTTCTCAATCTGGCCACTGTGGGGGCCCGCAGTAGCCGCCCTGGGGATTTTTGCCCTCGTATATGTTGAAGGCCGCTACGTAGCACCGTTTTTTGTGGTCATCTGGATGAGCGCCTTTGCAGCGTTTCGTTTCGCAAGGACCGACCGGGTGGAAGCGCTCGTGAAGCCTGTCGTCCTGGCCACGGTCCTCATGCTTTGCACGGGAATCGCCTGGCTGGCGGGCCGCGCGTTGTTTCGCGCGCTCCGCCCGGAACCGTTCGTGAATTGGGAGGTCGCCCAGGGCTTGCAAAAAATGGGTGTGGACCCGGGTGATCGCGCCGCCTTAATTGGGAACGGCCTAGACAGCTACTGGGCGCATCTTGCCGGAGTCCGGATTGTCGCCGAAATCCCGCTGGGGGGCGCACCGATTTTCTGGAGCGCTCCCAACTCCGTCCAGTCGCAAATATTCGGGGACTTTGCAAGGAGCGGAGCAAAATTTGTGGTGGCCGACCAAGGAGTTCCACCCGGAGCTGAGCCGGGATGGCAGAGAATCGGCGAGACCAATTATTTCTTCCATGAATTGAATTCGAAGCCGGCAAAAAGCGCGGCGGCAAACTGATGCTATCGCTGGGCATAAATTATTCGCAGGTCCATGACTCCTCGGCGTGCATTGCACGCGATGGGGAAGTGCTGTTTGCGGTTGCCGAAGAGCGGCTGAGCCGGGCGAAGCATGACGGCCGGTTTCCGGCGCTGGCCATTCGCGCCTGCCTCGAGTTCGCCGGAATTCGGGCGGACGGCCTCGATTTTGTCTGCCAGGGATGGTCCGCGCCCCGGGTGGCTTTTCTGCACGATCTCGGATGCTTCGCGACAGGCAAGCAGCCCGCCGATTCCCGGGCGCTGCTGAATACAACTCGCCATTTCGCAAGCATGTGGCATCAACGGGGAGGGGAGAACCGATTCCGGCAGCTCTTCGGTCCGGCGAAAGCGCCATTTCGATTCGTGGATCATCACCTGGCGCACGCCATCAGCGCGTACGCGTTTTCCGGATTTGACGATGCGGCGGTGCTTGTTCTTGACGGACGTGGCTCGTGGGAAGCGAGTTCGCTTTGGCGCGGGCACGGCGGCGCCCTCGAGCCCGTGTGGACGATTCCGTGGCCCAATTCGCTCGGGCTCTTCTACGCGCAGTTCACTCAATACCTCGGCTTCCAGCCGTACAGCGACGAGTGGAAAGTGATGGGCCTGGCGCCTTACGGCGAAGGCGGCGTAAATTTGCGCGAGTTCATCATTCCGGACGACAACCCGTACCGGGTCGCGCCAAAGTTGCTCATCGGAAGCGATTCTGCGCCGAGCGCCGGGATTGAAGCGCGGCTGGGGCCGAAGCGCGCCGCAGAGTCGGAACTCGACGCGCATCACAAGAATCTTGCGTTTGCGGTTCAGGATGCCTGCGAGCAGGCGATGATGACGCTCGCGCACGCGGCTGTGAAAAAGACCGGGTGCCGGAATTTGTGCCTGGCCGGGGGCGTGGCGTTGAACTCAAAAGCGAACGGAAAAATTCTCGCCTCCGGAGGGGTGGATCGGCTCTTCGTGCAGCCTGCCGCGGGCGATGACGGCGTGTGCCTCGGGGCGGCGTTGGCTCCTTGCCTGGACGCGGGCGGGAAATTGCCGGTCCGCAAGATGCGCCACGCCTATCTGGGCTCGGAAAGCTCGGACGGGGAAATCGAAAAGACGCTCGAGACGTATAAGTTGCGCGCGAGGCGCGCGTCGGATCCTGCCGCAGCCGTGGCAGAACTGCTGGCCGAAGGAAAAATCCTGGGCTGGTTCCAGGGGCGAATGGAATTCGGGCCAAGGGCGCTCGGAAGCCGGTCGATTCTCGCCGACCCGCGCGTTCCTGAGATGAACGCGAAAGTGAACAACGCCGTGAAATTTCGGGAGTGGTGGCGGCCGTTTGCGCCGTCGCTTTTGGCGGAAGCGGCCGCGGAGTATCTCGAATCGGCTACGGATTCACCGTTCATGATTCTCACCGCACAGGTGAGGCCCGAGAAACGCGGCGTGATTCCGGCGGTTACGCACGTGGATGGCAGCGCGCGCCCACAAACGGTCGAGCGTGACGTGAATCCGCTCTACTGGCGGCTGATCAATGAGTTCGGCAAGCGGACCGGCGTTCCCGTGGTGATGAACACATCTTTCAATTTGCGAGGCGAGCCGATTGTGTGTTCGCCGACGGATGCGGTACGCACCTTTTTCAGTTCCGGGATGGACGCGCTGGTGATCGGCAGCTTCGTGGTGGAGAAATAAAGTGGAAAGCCCGCGCAAATGGATGGCCGAGCTGATGCTGCGAGCGCCGGCGCCGCTGCGTTCGTTGCGGGATGTGCCGGTGGTCGGTCCGCTGATTCATGGCGTGAGCCATCGAGTGCTTCCTGCGGATGAAAAAGTATGGGCGCGCGTGGAGGCGGGTCCGGCGCGAGGACTCTGGCTCAAACTGAATCCGCGAACGGGGCAAAGCTATCTGCGCGGCGATGCGGAACCGACAGTCCAAGCGATTCTGCAAGAGCGGCTGAGGGGCGGGATGGTGTTTTACGATTTGGGGGCGAACATCGGGCTGTTCTCGTTGCTTGCGGCGCGGCTTGTAGGGTCGCAAGGTAAAGTGTTCAGCTTCGAACCGGACGCCACGGTGGCGTCCCGGCTGCGGGAAAATGCGGCGCGAAACGGATTCGCCAACATCACTGTGGTCGAGGCAGGGGTGTGGTCCAGAAGCGGCGCGATGAATTTTGAGTCGGCCGATGCTTCGTCGCCCGACCAAGGCGTCGGGCGTTTTGTCGCGGACGGCAGCGGGAATTCCGGAATCGCGCGACCCTGTGTGGCGCTCGATGATTTCGTACAACAGGCCCCTCAGCCTGATCTCATCAAGTGCGATGTCGAGGGCGCGGAGGTGGAGGTGTTTCTCGGCGCTGAAAAGATGTTGCGCGAGCGCCGCCCCTCAGTGATTTGCGAAATGCACTCGGAAGAAAATGAAAAGGCGTTGCGAACCCTCTTCCGGAACGCGCGGTATGAGGCCAAGCCCATCGACGCAAATCACATTCTCGCAACTCGGCAAGGAGGGGAATGAATTTGCGCCGAGATGCACTCGCGATGTTTGCATGCCCGGAATGCGAGGGAGCGCTCCGCCTAGCCGCGGTGGGGTCCGAGGAAAAGGTAACCGGCGAGATCATGGAAGGGGAGCTCGCTTGCGAAAGCTGCCGGATGACCATTCCAGTTGTACAAAGCCTCCCCAGGTTCGTGGCTTCTGAGTCCTACGCATCCTCGTTCGGATTCCAGTGGAACCGGTTCGATCGCATCCAGGTGGACAAGTTCATGCACAATGACCTCAGCCGCGATCGATTTTACGCCACGACCGGCTGGCCTATGCGCCTGGAAGGGGAGCGCATTTTGGAGGCGGGATGCGGCTCCGGCAGATTCACCCAACTCGCATTAGAGACAGGCGCGGAGGTTGTCTCTTTCGACTTGAGCTCGGCGGTCGATGCCGCCTGGCGCAACAATGCGGGGGCGCCCCGGCTTACGGTTTTTCAGGGCAGCATCTATAAAATTCCATTGCGAAAGGGCGCATTCGACAAGATTTTTTGCATGGGTGTGCTCCAGCATTGTCCGGACGTTGCCGGCGCGTTTCGCAGCCTGCTTCCTTTCCTGCGGCCGGGCGGGGAAATCGTGATCGACGTGTACGAAAAACAGAAGGGCCTCCCCCCGCTCAAGTATTGGGTGCGTCCCTTCGTGCGGCCGCTCGGGACCGAGGGAATTTACAGGTTGCTCTCCTGGACGATTCCTCCCGCGTTCAACGTGAAGAAGGCGCTTTATCGGATTCCCGGCGTGGGCCCGCGGCTGGGCGCATTGATTCCAATCGGGCCGATTTCCCACGCGCCGCGGCTCATCTACACGGATGAAGAACTCAAACAAGTGAAAATCTTGAGCGCGCTGGACATGCTGTCGCCCGCCTACGACCAGCCGCAGCGCATCGAGGGGGTGCAGAGATGGTTCGAGGAGGCCGGGCTTGTGGAGGTGGAAATCAAGCGCGGATACAACGGCATCAACGCCAAAGGCAAGCGTGCGAATGGAAGCGCGGAATCCATGAGGAGACGAATTCCGGCTTGATTGCCGTTGGATTGGTGAAGGGCGATTTGCGGGAGGAGTGATGAAATCAGATGTGCGCTGGGAGGAGGCGCAACGAAGCGAAGTAGAGTTTTGGGATGGGATGGTCCGCCTCGAGCATGGGGTTCTGACGGTTCTCGCTGCCAATTGCGAAAAGGCCCAATTGCTGAAGCGCCAGCTCACACAAATACCCCGAAAAGCGCTCGAAGTGGGAACCGGGCCGTTCGGAATCGGCATCATAGGATTTCTCCGGGACATTCCGTTCCGGATTGCCACGGATCCTTTGCCCCCGAGCCCGATCAACAGCGATGATCTACTGTATCGCTACGTTGCCGAGACCCGAGGGGCGATGGAATATGTCGTCGCTTGCGGGGAAGAGATTCCGGCCCGCGGCGAAAGCCTTGACCTGGTGATCTGCTGCAATGTGATTGACCACGCGTCTCGGCCCCAGGCCATTCTTCAGGAGGTTCACCGCATCTTAAGGCCCGGTGGCCTCTTTTTTTTCGACGTTCATACTTTCTCGGCCCTCGGACTCCTGAAATGGCATTCGTGGACGAAGGTAAAACATCGGGAGGAAATGCTCGTGATCGCCCATCCTTACCGGATGTTCGAGGCTGGAATTCGCAGGAAAATGGAGTCGCAAGGGTTCGCTGTCAAAAAATTAACCGGGCACACTTACGTGAGCGCCCTGATCGGCCAGGCCCGGATTTCTTGCTTTCTTGGAGTGAAGCACGCCCGATGATCGCACTCTTGGGGCGACAAGACTTCCCCACTGATGGTGTGGAGGATTATTGCAATTACCTGGGACAGGCGCTGGGACGGCGCGGGGTGCAGCTCACAATCTCCCGGGTGGACTGGACGAAAACAGGCTGGCTGCGCGCGCTTTGGAAGCTGCGACGTGAAAGCGCCCGTTGGGGAGATGCGTGGGTCTTGCTGCAATACACCGCTCTCGGATGGTCCCGCCGGGGGCTTCCTTTTGGCGCCGTGCTGGCGCTGATTGCCCTTCGAAGGCAGGGGAAGCGGTGCGCCGTCGTGTTTCACGAGCCTGTCGCGCTCAAAGGAATCCGCTGGATCGACAAGCTTCGAGCCGCTTGCCAGAATCTGGTATTGCGTCAGCTTCATCGCCATTCGGAGAAAAGCATCATGACGGTTCCCCTCGAGTCAGTCGATTGGCTGCCGAAGGGAGGCGGGAAGACGGCGTTCATCCCGATCGGGGCGAATATTCCCGAGCCACTCGCCATTCGCGCCCAGGGACCAGCGAAGAATGGAAAGAAAATGACGGTCGCCGTGTATTGCGTCGATCCGCCACCCTATCGAGCAAAGCAACTGGACGATATTGCTCAGGCCGTGCTGCCGGCCGTAAAAAATGGGACTCCGCTACGAGTTTTGTTTCTTGGAAAAGGGACTGTCGAGGCAAGAGACGAAATTGAGCGTAAATTTCGCGGGACGGGTGTGGAGGCCAGTATCCTCGGCATCGTCGAGCCCGAAGAGATCAGGCGTTCTCTCTCGGAGTCCGAAGCGCTCCTTTCGGTCCGCGGAACGGTGTATCCGCGCCGCGGGAGTGCCATCGCCGGCGTGGCCTGCGGGCTGCCGATCGTGGGGTACACGGACGGCTCCGATATTTTCCCGCTGAGCGAAGCTGGGTTGTGGCTGGCGCCTCGTGGCGACCAGGCGGCGCTCGCCAAAGCTCTCGGAGAAGTACTGCACGATTCCGGGCTTCGCGACGAGTTGGGGAGCAGAAGCCGGTGCGCTTACGAACAAATTTTTTCGTGGGATGCGATTGCGGCCAAGTACGCAGATCTGCTTCATACGGAGGGGATGCAAATTTGAAGGTCGTGTTGTACGCGCACGATTGGGCGCCGCTAATCGGCGGGATTCAAACTTTGTATGCCGCCTTAGCCAACGGGCTCCAGAGGTGGTCCAATGGTGATCCCGGCAAGGGATTTGAAGTGACCTTGATCACGCAAACCCCCGGCCACGGCACTGACGATTCACGTTTTCCGTTTGCGGTTGTGCGGCGGCCGAGCCCTCGGAAACTCATCGGTCTTATCCGTTCAGCTGATCTGCTACATGTTGCCGGGCCAGCCATGCTGCCAATGGCAATCGGGTGGATTCTCGGAAAACCTACCCTGGTCGAGCATGATGGGTACCAATCGATTTGCCCGAATGGGCTTCTCGTTTATGAACCGGACGGCACCGTCTGTCCGGGCCACTTTATGGCCCGACGCTACACAAGGTGCGTGGCATGCCATTCCTGCAACCAGGGCTTTGGGAAGAGCGTCCGAAGCCTCGCCCTGACCTTCGTGCGGCGGTGGTTGGGCCACAGGGTGAGTCTAAACATAGCACCAAGCCGGCACATTGCTATGCGAGTCGCGCTGCCACGCACTCGGCTCATTTACCATGGAGTTCCCAAGAGTGCTGCTATCGGGGAGACTGCTCCGTATGAGTCCCAGGGCCAACGGATCTGTTTTGCTTACTTGGGGCGGCTCGTCACAGAGAAAGGATTGCCGATACTGCTCCGCGCCGCGCGACAGCTCTCCCAGGCGGGATACCGGTTCTCCCTCAAGGTCGTGGGAGACGGCGCCGAGCGGCCTGCGCTCGAAAAGATGACGGAAGATTTCGGACTGGGGCCCTTGACAGAGTTCGTCGGGGCCGTCCCACAAGAGGCGACGCGTGGCGCATTGAAAAACGTAACAGCGGTCGTCATTCCCTCTGTGTGGGAAGATGTCGCCCCGCTAGTCCCCATTGACCAAATGATGGAAGGGCGGTTGGTGATTGCCTCGGACATCGGGGGCTTGGGTGAGTTAGTTGACGGCGTCGGGTTCAAATTCCCTCCGGGAAACGACGCTGCGTTAGCGGCCTGCATGCGTCAGGTCATCGAAAGCCCCGAAATGGTCAAAGGCATCGTAAACAAGGCGCGGCAACACGCCTTGGAGAGATTCAGCGAGGAACGGATGGTGCTCGAACATGTGCAGGTGTATCGCGAGGTTCTGGAGGGGCAAGCGCAGAGTCAGCCGGCCAACAGGCCGTCACCTTGAACCAGGAATCTCTGCCCAGACCATATCGGACGCAAGATGAACAATGGAATATCCGGCGGCGGCCAGAAACTCACAACATCGGCGATCCAACTCCGCAGAGTGAGTCGAAAGAAAAATGAACGGAGAGTATTCCGCGAGCGTACGCGAACCGCCGCGCAGGACTTCCAATTCCGCTCCTTCCGCATCGATTTTGATTGCAGTGGGCGGAAGCCTTCCCGGGGAGGCAAAAACAAATTCATCAAGGGATAGTGTCCGCACGGTCATTTCGCCCGAATCGGACAGCCGCCCGGCGGAAGTGTGCTCGGTCGGATCGAATCGCCCCGAGCCCGTGCGATCGGAGACGGCGGCCTCGACAACCGTGCAATTTCTCAAGCCATTCAGCTGAATGTGCCGCTTTAGGTAGCCCACATTCTTGGGGGATGGCTCGAACGCGTAGACGTGGCCCTCGGGCCCCACTCTGGAACTGGAGAGCAGAGTGTAGAGGCCCACGTGAGCGCCGATATCGTAGACGACGTCACCCGAGTGAAGACGGGCTGCAAAGCGACGCTGGGTTTCGAGCTCCCAGTAGCCCAGCCAAAAACCGTGCACGGTCGAGTCCGAGACCCATCGCATGCCACGTGCCGGACCTCGCACAACTCGCACGACAGCGCCTCTCGGGAGAAGCCGGAAGGGCAAGCGAATTATTTTGCCGAGCAGAGTTTGGTGCGATATCGAAGCAGGGTTCACGATTTCGATTGTGGTATCTCGGTCGGTTGATTGTCAATTCCCGGGAGTATAGTAAGCTTTCGGTGGGTCTCCTCCGGGTGCGAGAGGCATTGCCGTGCTCAATTCACGCATTCCCGCCATGAGAAACCAGGCCTGGATCGGCCTGTTCCTATTTGGCCTGGCAATGTGGCTGGCCTGGGACATAGGCGGCAAGATTGCAGCGAATGATGTGAGGACGCTGGTCTTTTGGACGCTCGGATTAGCGAGCGGCGGCGTCGCCATAATGATCCTGCGTAACTGGCGGCGCGGCTTCTTTTTCTTCCTGCTGTGGCTGCTGTTCGAGGATCTCGCACGAAAATATCTGGGGAACGGAATGGCTCTGTTCTTCGGAAAAGATGTGCTGGCATTGCTGGTGTACATCTCCCTTTTTGTCGCGATCCGGGAAAAGAAAGAAAAGACTTTTCGTCCCCCGTTTCTTGTCTTCTTCGCTCTGTTTTTTTGGCTGGGGGTAGCGCAAGTCTTCAACATGAATTCACCGAGCATCCTCTACGGGCTCCTGGGAGTGAAGCTGTACTTTTACTATGTTCCGCTCATGTTCGCCGGATATGCCTTAATTCGGAACGACGGTGATTTGCGGCGACTGCTGGCATTCAATGCCGGACTTGCGATTGTAATCGCCGGATTGGGGATTACACAGGCGCTCCTGGGACACAGCTTTTTGAATCCCACGGTGCTGGCACCAGAACTTAGGGACCTCGGAGAACTGGATCGCGTCACACCTCTCTCCGGACAGGTGTTGTCGTTGCCCACGGCAGTCTTCGTAAGCTCAGGCCGATTTGCATTGTTTTTGGTTCTCGTATTCATTCTGATCATCGGGGCGGCCGGATACTTGCTGCTGCACACAAGCAAGCACCGCGTTCTCGTCTTCAGCGCTGTCGGAGTCGTTGGTGGCGCCGCTTTATTCAGCGGATCGCGCACCGCGGTGGTGTATTGCGCCGCGAGTGCGCTCGTGCTGGCGGTGGGGATGCTTTGGGGTGCACCGTGGAGGCGGCGGCAAGCTCATCGGATGGTGAAGGCGATCCGCCGGTCAGCCATTGTCGGTGGACTTGGCTTAACCGCCTTGCTGTTATTGTTTCCAACGGAGGCTGGGTCGCGCATAGCCTTTTACACCGAGACGCTGTCTCCCCACAGTTCTGCTTATGAAATCTCCGGCCGGGCTTGGGACTATCCGATGGCGAATCTTGTGGGCGTTTTCTCAAATCCCAACTGGGTGCTCGGGAACGGCACTGGAACCGCGTCGCTGGGTGTGCAATATGTTTCCAAACTGCTCGGGCAGCGTCCCCCGGATTTTTGGGCGGAGGAAGGCTATGGCCAATTGATCTTGGAGATGGGAATCGTCGCCCCGTTCATGTGGCTGCTTTGGACCGGCGCCTTATTATATTACCAGTGGAGGATATTGCTTCAGCTGCGGCAGACCCGGGTCTTTCCGATTGCTCTGGCGATTTTCTGGTTTTCATTCTTGCTGCTTTACCCGTTCACTTACGGCGGCTTGGCTCCGTACCACAACTATGTCAACAACGCTTATTTTTGGCTTTTGGTGGGAATCATGTTCCGTCTTCCGGAAATTGCTGCCACGAGCTCGATGCCAGTCGCGGCCGCTCCGGGGAGAACCGGTACGCGCGGCGGATTCCAATTCTAGCGAGAGGCGGCGAGGATGTGCGGGATAGCGGGGATCACGCGACAGGGTGGCGCCAGTGCGCGCGAGCCGGTTGATCGAATGGTCGCTGCCCTCGCGCATCGCGGTCCCGACAGCAACGGCGTGATCGATCTGGGCGAATGTACGCTCGGAAACACGCGCCTCGCCATCGTGGATTTGAGCGAGCATGGGCGCCAACCCATGTGCAACGAAGACTCGACCGTCTGGATTACCTACAACGGAGAATGCTACAACGCGGCGGAATTCCGCCAGGAACTCACGCGGCGCGGCCACCAGTTCCGGTCCGCCACCGACACGGAAGTAATCCTTCATCTATACGAAGAATACGGCGAGGGATGCGTCGAGAAACTGCGCGGAATGTTTGCCTTCGCAATCTGGGACTCCCGCGCCAGAAAATTATTGCTCGCGCGCGACCGGCTCGGAATCAAGCCGCTGTATTATGTGCCCATCGATGGGGGGATCGCCTTTGCCTCGGAGATCAAAGCGCTGCTGGCTTCTGAGATTGTGCCGCATAAACTCGACGCCGCCGCGTGCCGGGTTTTCCTCGAGCTGGGGCACATTCCTCCCCCGTGGACGATTCTGGAAAACGCCCGGCCCCTCGAGCCCGGCCATTGGGCCGTTTGGAAAGATGAAAAACTTCAGTTCAGAGCCTACTGGAAGCTGCCGATGCCGGGGAATGGACGACGCAGTGTCTCATCGCAAACCATTGCGCAGCCGCTCGGCGACCTGCTGCTGGATTCATGCCGCGCCCAGTTAATGTCGGATGTTCCGATCGCCCTGTTTTTGAGCGGCGGAATCGATTCCGCGGTATTGGGAGCGCTCATGCGGCGCGCGGGCGCGGATCAATTGACGGCGCTGACGATCGGGTTCGAGGAAAAACAGTTCGATGAATCGGCTGGAAGCGAGCGCACCGCGCGACTTCTGGGGATTCCTTCCCGCGTGATCCGATTGTCTGCTTCGGAGATGGAAGGATCGCTCGACCGCGCAATTTGGGCCATGGATCAGCCGACCGTGGATGGCCTGAATGCCTTCTGGATCTCGCTCGTGGCCGCGCAGGCTGGATTCAAGGTGGCGCTCTCTGGGCAGGGCGGCGATGAATTGTTCGGAGGCTACGAATCGCTTGCCTGGTTTGACCGATTCTCGAGTGCCGCCGGATGGCTCAGGCCTTTTCCGAATGCGGTTGGGCGTGGAATATTGGATCATCAGGCGTTTCCGTTCCGCTGGCGCAAGATCTCTTACCTCGTGGGCGCCGATGATCCGTTCGTGGCCGCGCAGCTCGCCGTGCGTCTCCTCTTTCTTGAGACGGACGTGCGCGAACTCTTGAGCCCCGCATTGTCGCCCCCCAACTCGCATTCCGAAGCGGCCGATTGCATTCGCGAGTGGGCGGACGAAACGAAAGGGCAGAGCCCGCAGGACCGGATTGCCTGGCTCGATTTTCCCGCTCATCTCGAAGCCCGCCTGCTGCGGGACGGCGATGCCATGAGCATGGCGCACAGCCTCGAAGTGCGCCCGGTGCTGCTTGACCACCAAGTGGTCCAGTTTGTGATGTCTCTGCCCGCTTCGCTGCGGCTCCAGAAAAAGAAATTGCTTCTCGATGCCGTGCGTGGGGGTCTCCCTGCGGGCCTATTTGACGAGCTTTCTACGCGGCCGAAGAAGACTTTCACATTTCCATTCGCGAGTTGGCTGAGCGGCCGGCTGCGGAACACACTCGGCGAAACATTCTCCGCCGAGCGGCTGACGGCCTCGGGTGTGTTTCGTCCTGAAGCGATCCGAAGGCTATGGACCCGCTATATAGCGAAGCCTGAATCGGTCGGCTGGTCGCGCATCTGGAGCGTTTTCGTCCTCGCGCGCTGGTGCGAATTGATGCGAATTGAGGTGTGAGGAGTGAGCCGGATCGCGCACAAGCCCCGCCTCGCAGTCGTCTCGCCGTTTCTCGATAAGCGCCACGGGACGGAGCGGCGAGTTGTGGAGTGGGTTTCGCGCCTGGCAGACATGTTCGAAATTCATGTCTACAGCCAGCGTGTACAGGACCTCGACTTGGCGAAGGTGGTCTGGCACCGCATTCCGAAATTTCCCGGCCCGCACATCTTGAATTTCCTCTGGTGGTTCGTTGCCAATCGAGTGATCCGCCTGTGGAATGCCCGGTTCCGCGGCCTCCGCCCCGACCTGATTTTCAGTCCAGGCCCGAATTGTCTCGATGCCGACGTGATTTCGGTCCACATCGTTTTCGCGGAATACGCCGGAAAGAACAATCTTGCGGAGGATGGATCGAGCGCTCCCGACACTGGCTGGCTGCGAAGGCTGCACCGCAATCTCTATTACCGGCTGGCGATGATCCTTGAAAAACGCGCCTACACATCTCCGGACATTCAGCTGATTCTGATTGCGCGGAAGACTTCGCTCGCACTCGAAAAATATTACGGCAGGCGTGGTCCCTTTCCGGTGCTTTACCTGGGCCTCGACCACCAGGTTTTCAATCCCCAGCGGCGTGCGGCAATTCGGCGGGATGCGCGAAAGCAATTGGACCTGGACGACAATCAATTTGCATTGCTCCTGATCGGGAACGACTGGGGAAACAAGGGGATTTCGGTCTTGGTTGAAGCCCTGGCTCTGGTTCGCGAGCTCCCCATTCATTTGCTGGTCGCGGGGCAGGATGACCCCGGCGCGTACCGGCCATTGGTCCGCGCGCGATCCATGGAGGATCGGGTGCACTTTTTGCCGCCGCGAGGCGACGTGGAGGTTTATTACGCGGCCGCCGATGCATATGCCGGCCCATCGGTCGAAGACACGTTTGCCCAGCCGCCGGCCGAGGCCATGGCTTGCGGGCTCCCTGTGATTGTCTCCGCGGCGAACGGCGCGTCGGAAATCATGACGCCCGGCGAGGACGGCCTGATTCTCGAGAACCATCGGGACGCTCCTGCTCTCGCCGAAATGATTCGCAGGCTGTACAGCGACGGCGAATATCGCTCCCGGCTCGGCCAGGCCGCCGCTCGAACCGCCGAGCAATACACCTGGGAGCGCAACGGACGCGAGCTGGCGCGCATCCTCGAAGAAATTCTCAGTCGAAAAGCGCACCGAGCTTCTGACGCCCTGGCGCATGAATCACGATAATCGCGGCGCCGTTGCGAGTGACATGAACGCTTACTCACCCAAGGAATACTGGACCGGCGTGGCGCAACAGTTTGGCCCCGCCGATGAAGCTGGCCTCGCCCCTGTTCTCCATCCGCAAGCTCCACGCTGGTTCAACCAATGCATGGACGAATTGCAAGAGCGCGCCATCCGGCGCGCGCTCGCGATGGCTGCGCTCCCTTCCGGCGCGAGGGTTTTGGACGTAGGCTGCGGCACCGGCCGCTGGGTCCGCCGTTACCGCGAGGCCGGGCTCGCCGCGACGGGAATCGATGCGACTCCGGATATGTTGCGATGGGCGCGTCAAATGGAGAGTGCTGCGGTATTGGCGGCAGGTGAAGCGCACCGCCTCCCATTCGCCCATGCCTCATTTGACTGTGTCTCCGACGTTACCGTGATTCAGCACATTCCCGCTGCTCAGCAGTTGCAGGCGCTGGCGGAAATGGCGCGCGTCGTCAAGCCGGGCGGCCGAATGATCTTGATGGAGCTGATTCGCGGGAAGGGAGGCCATATTTTCCCGCGGACACCTCGAGATTGGATTGACCAAGCCGAATCCCAGGGGATGACACTGATCGGCTGGTTCGGCCAGGAATTTTTGCTGCTGGATCGGGCCTTCGTCCGCGCTGCGCGAGTGGCGGCGAAAGCAAACGGACTCCCACAGGATCGCGCCATTCCGGCGCCGTCCACTCCACGTTTCGATGCCTCCACGTCGCGTCGAATTTACTGGAGCCTTCGCCATTTCACGGTGCCTCTCTCCGCCTGGGCGGAGCCCGTTGTCGAGAAACTCTGCCCGGCCCGCCTCGCTACCCACGGCGTCTTCGTTTTCAAGAAATGAGCGCAGCGAATCCGTCAGCTCGAGTGAGGCGGATCCTGGGGCTCTTTCCCGAACTCCTGGGCGTCGGAGGCGTTCAAGAAGCAGGCCGTCAGACGGCGGCCGCCCTTCTCGCGATTTCAGTGCGCGCAGGGTTGTCCGCAAGATTCTTGGGCCTGAACGACGCGCCAGGAGAACAAGAATTTTCCGCTTGCGGCTCCCGGGTTCACTTGCGAGGCTTTGGCCGCTCGAAGGTGAGATTTGTCGCCGCGGCGATGGCCGCCGCGCGATGCGCATCGAATTCAGACGGGCTCGTGGTGGTCGCCGGGCACCCGCACCTGGCCCTTCCCGCTGCGATCATAAAATTAGTTTCCCCCAGCGTGTGTGTGGTCGTGCAGTCGCACGGCATCGAAGTATGGAATCCAATGAGCGCAATCCGCAGGAATGCCTTCCTCCGCGCGGACCTCGTGCTTGGGCCGAGCAGTGATACGGCGCGCAAGCTCCAAACCGTGCAGGGAGTTGCGGCGAAGAGAATTCGAAAAGTTGCGTGGCCGGTGGATCCGAAAATCCTCCAAATGGCCGGCGCGCCCTCGGCGCTGCCCTTACCGCAAGCGTTTCCTGCCGGCCAGGTGGTCCTCACGGTTGGCCGATGGGCCGCTTCGGAGCGCTACAAAGGAGTGGATCACTTGATTGAGGCAGTGGCGCAACTCAGCGCTGAGAACAAGGGTTTAAATTTGGTAGCTGTGGGAAGCGGCGACGATTTGCCACGGCTGAAAAAACTCGCAGCGGATGCCGGGGTTAGCGGCCGGGTAAAGTTCCTGGAAGGGCTTTCGCGGGAACAGTTGGGAGCCTGCTACGCTCATTGTGACATTTTTGCCCTGCCGAGCACGGGAGAAGGTTTCGGGCTGGTCTTTCTGGAAGCGAATGCGTTCGGCAAACCTGTGATCGGAGCCGGTGTCGGGGGAACAACCGATTTGATCGAGGATGAAGTGAACGGCTTGCTGGTTCGTCCGGGAGACACACGGCATCTCGCGAGCACGATTCGCCGGTTGCTCGAAGAGGAGCCTCTGCGGCGCGAGTTGGGCCGCCGCGGCGCCAAGATCGTTCGTGAGAAATATGGTTTTGCGGCATTCGAGGCAGAAATCGAGAGGGTGCTAGGTGAATGCGGTCTGGATTCCGGCGCGCGGGCATAGTATCGTTTCTTTCTCTCCGGGCGCGCCGGCCCGGCTCCAACTGGAATGGGAACTTTTCATGCTCCCGGCGCAAATAGAAGGAAAATGCGGGTATTGATGTCGGTCCAGTTTTATTTTCCTTTTCAGGATCGGGGAGGGCCGGTCCTGAAGGTGAGAGCGCTGGCCCGCGGGCTTGCGCAGCGCGGCCATGCAGTCACGGTGCTCACTGCCGACTTAGGCCTCCGTGGATTCAACGGCGCACTTTCACAAATGAATCGTTCGCCATGGGGCTGGCGATCGGAGATGGAGGGCGTGGAAGCTATTTACTTGCCGACACTGGGCCGCTATCGCGCTCTCACCTTCAATCCCCGTGTGGTAGGATTTTGCGGGGCGCACCTCAGGGATTTCGACCTGGTTCATTTTTACGGACTTTATGACTTATTGGGGCCGGCAGTCAGCTACTTCTGCAGGCGGTCAGCTATTCCGTATGTGATCGAGCCCTTGGGGATGTATCGTCCGATTGAACGAAGCGTTCAATTGAAGCAGCTGTGGCATCGGACTCTGGGCGGCCCATTCTGGCGGAATGCCGCGCGAATTGTGGCGACTTCCGAAATGGAAGAGCAAGAGCTGTTGGACGACGGCGTTCCTCCCGGCAAGGTTGTGGTCCGCTATAACGGAATCGATCTGGATTCGTTCGCGAGTCTCCCCCCACGCGGAAGCTTCCGCGCAATATGGAGCATTCCCCCTGGCGAGCCTCTGATCTTGTTCTTCGGCCGGCTGATTCCCCGCAAGGGCGCGGACACTCTCATCGAAGCTTTCTCGCAAGCTTGCCCGAACACGGGATCGTTGGTGATTGCCGGGCCGGAGGGTGAGTCCGGCTACCGTGCCTATCTCGAAAAATGCGCCCGCGAGCGCGGGATGGAAAGCCGCATTCGATTTACGGGTGCGCTCTACAATGAAGAAAAAAAGGCCGCTCTTGCTGATGCGGACCTATTTGTCCTGCCCTCTCGCTATGAAAATTTCGCCAATGCAGCCGCCGAGGCCGTCGGCTGCGGGGTTCCCGTCATCGTGACGCAGTCCTGCGGCATTCGTTCGCTCGTGAACGGGCGTGCCGGGTTGGTGATTGGCCTGGGCGTGGCGCCGCTGGCCGAAGCGCTTCGAAAATTGATGAACGACCAGGCGCAATACACGGCACTGCGCCGAGGATGTCGAGACGTTGCAGACCAGCTCCGCTGGGAGCGGCTAACGGAGCAGATGGAAGCATACTATCAACAGATCTTGGGACCCACGCATGCAGTCAACTGAAACCAACACCTTCTACGATCAGCACCCCTTCGATTGGGTAGGGAACGATGCGTCGGAAGATATCCGCGCTACCCTTTCGCCTGCGTTAGTCGAGCTGATCGAAAGTTTGGACCCGGAATCCGTGGTCCTGGATTTGGGATGCGGGCCGGGGCGCGTGCTCGGGCATTTGGCGCGGCGAGGAATCGAGTGCATCGGACTCGATCGCAGCCGCGTCTCCGTAAAACTCGCTGTCGAGCGATTTGGGCGCCCCGGTGTTGTCGGGGATAATCTCGAGCTGCCCTTCGCCGCCGGAAGCGCCGATGTGGTTATTTCCGACGGCGTGATCCATCACACCGAAGATCCGCAGCGCGCGTTTGCTGAAAACTGCCGCGTTTTGAAGCCGGGCGGGCAAATGTATTTAGCAGTGTATAAGCCTCGGGGGCGATATCCCTGGTTGTACAAATACCCTGGCGAAGCAATTCGGCGGGGGCTCAGGCACGCTTGGTCGCGTCCGCTGGTGCTGGTTTTCGCCAGGCTCCCCTATTTCCTCGTCCACTTCATTCGCTCGAAAGGCAAGCGGACTTGGGCGGGCGCGACGAATCTCTTTTACGATTATTTCGTCACGCCGCGTGTCGCGTTCTTGCCTCGTGAAACGGTGGAGGAGTGGGCCAGGGAATCGGGTGTTTCCTTGGTGCGTTATGATCCGAACCGCGGCGCGAACGTGCACTCGTTCCGCCTGGCTAAGGAACAGCACGATACAACGCGGCTCAGCTCGGGCGACATTCCGGCCGCAAAATCAATCGCAGTTGGGCTCTCGGAGGGAGGATGAAAACGGATCGCAAAGAGAGATCCGTCGATACTCCAACGCCCGTTTCGCATCGGGGCGCAGCTCTCACCGAGAGCACTCAACCGGCCCCCGGCGCCGCCGGTAGGCCGTCAAATGGAGAATCGATTTACCGGGCAGTCTGGGGTTGCGTAAATGCAGCTCTGGCCCTGGCCATCCTGCTGGCGCTTTATTCGATCGGGTGGGAGTACTCCACTCGGCGGTACCTGAAGGGCTTTTCGGACGCCGTCGTTCCTGTTTCCGCCGCTCCTTTGGAAAAGGCGGAAGCTATCCTCAACTGGATGGGGCACGGGCCCGCGCGCAAGCCTGCCGGGCCGGATGGACATGCACCCGACCGCGATCCCACCGAGACTCTGAATTATTATGCCCTCTTGAAAGTTTGCGGGTCGGCCACAAACGCCTTTATCAATTTGGCCGATAGCAGCGGACTTGAGGCCCGACGCCTGCTTCTCCTCGACTCCCACAGACTTGCCAAGCACGTCTCGGCGGAACTTTTGGTCGACGGCCGTTGGATCGTCGTGGACCCTGCGTTTCGCGTGATCTTTCGCGGGCCGGATGGAACGACGCTGACCCGCGGCCAGTTGGCCGATCCCGCCACCTTCGCGGCGGCGACGCGAGACATTCCGGGGTACGACCCGAATTACAGTTACGAATCGACGGTCCACCTTCGCCTCGGGCGTCTGCGTTTCATCGGGAAGCCCCTTCGTTGGACTCTCGATCATCTGGCTCCTCATTGGGATGAATCGAGCACCGTGAGTCTCCTGGTAGAACGCTCGTCTTTCGCTGCGGCGTCCGCAACGCTCCTCCTGGTCTTCATTCTTTTTGGGCTGCGGTTTGCCCTGCGCCGGTATGGAGAACGCCATCTCGGAGTGCATTCCGTGCGCTTCCGCCGGCAAGTTCGGCGCGCTCTCCAATCTTTTGTGGACACAGCAGGCTGAGACGATGTGCGGAATCTGCGGTGCAATCGGAATCGAAGACAAGGAGACGGCGGAAGCCGTCGTCCGGCGAATGATGGCCGCGATTGTTCACCGCGGCCCGGATGAAGAGGGAATCGTTGTCGCGCCGCAGGTGGCTGCGGGAATCGAGCGGCTGAGCATCATCGATCTAGCCGGCGGCAGCCAGCCCATGTGGAACCACACGAAGACGCTTGCGGTGGTTTTTAACGGCGAAATCTATAATTTCCGCGGCCTCCGCAAAGACCTCGAAAGCCGCGGACACAAATTTCACACGCGATCGGATACCGAGGTGATTCTCCAGGCGTATGAAGCCTGGGGCCCGGATTGTGTCTCGCGCCTCGAAGGAATGTTCGCTTTTGCCGTGATGGAATTTCCCGGCGGAGGGGAAAGCCGCCCTGCCCGGGTCTTTCTTGCGCGCGACCGCATGGGTATCAAGCCCCTCTACTACACCGTGCAAGCGGGCGTGTTCTGCTTTGCCTCGGAGGTGCGCGCTCTTCTGGCGAGCGGCTATGTTCGCGCGAAGCTCGCTCCAGCCGCAATCCCGGCCTATTTGCTTCTCGGCTCGGTGTGCGAGCCCGACACGCTGATCGAGGGCGTGAAGTCTCTCCCGCCGGGCGAGTGCCTGACGATCCCGATTCGCGGCAGCCTGGAGGGAGCGGAGCCGAAGCCCTTTTGGGATTTTGTTGGCGGAAGAGAGGCACAGGCCCGGTCGTCACACGAGTCCTCTTCCGACGCGCCCTCGCGCGTGCGCGCCCTTCTCGAAGATTCCGTGCGCAGCCATCTGGTTGCTGACGTTCCTGTCGGCGTGTTTTTGAGCAGCGGGCTTGATTCGACGGCCCTCGCTGCGCTGGCGTCCCGGGTTCACGGCGGTATCCACACGTTCACCGTAGCTTTCCCGGAGCTCGATTTCAGCGAAGCGAAGGAAGCGCGTGCCAGCGCCGAGCGCCTGGGCACGGATCACCGCGAATTCGCGCTTTCGGACCGCGAGTTGCTCGAAAAGCTGGATCACGCCGTTGCCGCATTCGACCAGCCGAGCATGGACGGCATCAACACGTATTTTGTTTCGTGGGCTGCGCGGCAAGCTGGATTGAAAGTCGCGCTTTCCGGCCTCGGGAGCGATGAACTCTTCGGCGGCTATCAGTCGTTTCGCGCTACCAGACAGGTCGCGAAAATCAGCGCCGCCGCGCGCTACTTCCCGGGCCCCCTCCGCGCCTTTGCTGCGAACCATCTCGCGCCTGCCACTGATGCATCTCGAAAAGCGATGGCCGCATGGCTCGAACCGGAAGGGCTGCCGCATTCCTACTTCTTCGCGCGATCCTTGTTTCCGCCACCGGCGGCAGCTTCTCTCTCGCAACAGGATGCAGCCTCGTGGAAAAAATCTGCTTGGTGGGCGTGGTTGTCGGCGGCAGCTTCTCAGGCGCGCCGAATGGATCGCTTCACCGCAGTCTCCTGGCTCGAGCTGCGCTCCTACCTGCTCAACACGCTGTTGCGCGATACCGACGCCATGAGCATGGCGCACTCGCTCGAAGTGCGCGTGCCTTTCCTGGATTCCCGGCTCGTCGAACACGTTCTCGCTTTGCCCGAGCACGAAAAGCGCCGCGGCGGCCGGCCGAAGTCGTTGCTGATCGCAGCTCTCGAGGATCTGCTGCCGGAAAGGCTCCTGGCGCAGCCGAAGCGGACATTCACGTTTCCCTGGGAGCGCTGGCTTCGCGGCCCGCTGGGAAAGCGCGTCGAAGCGGGGTTGGCAACGTGGTCACCCGCCCTGGAACCTCATATCGACGCGAGCCATCCGTCCGGTGTATGGAATGAGTTTCTTCGGGGTCACACAACCTGGTCACGCCCCTGGGCCCTCTATGTATTGAATGACTGGGCAAAGCGAAATCTGTGCGGCCGCGAGACGCAGAGCGAAAAGCGCGGGCACAGCGCGGCAGTTTCTGCTGCTTGAGATGCCGGGAATTCGATCGGAGGAGATCGCTTAGGCTGAAATGATCATCTTGGGAATCAACGCGTATCATGCCAACGCCTCCGCCGCAATCGTGGTGGACGGGCGGCTTGTGGCTGCGGTCGAAGAGGAACGCCTCAATCGCGTGAAATATGCGGCGGGATTGCCCTCGCGCGCAATTCAGTATTGCCTCGACTGCGCCGGCGTGAAGCTCACGGAGGTGGACCACATCGCGATTCCGCGCGATCCCTGGGCGCGCTGGGGAACGAAGCTGCGATACGCGATGCGCATGCCGCGGTTCGCGCTCGATCGCGCGCGCGTGATGGCCCGATTTGCCGGGATTCGCGAAGACCTGGCAAAGGCGTTTGATTTGCCTCCCGCAAGCATCACGGCGCAATTTCATCGCATCGAACACCACCGCGCGCATCTCGCCAGCGCGTTTTTTGTTTCGCCCTTCGATCGCGCCGCCGTGCTTTCCGCAGACGGCCTCGGCGATTTCGCCAGCGCGATGTGGGCTCTCGGCGAAGGCCCCGGGATGAGCGTGCTGGGGGAGACCACATTTCCTCACTCGCTCGGGATGTACTACACCGCGCTGACGCAATACCTCGGCTTCTGGAAATTCGGGGATGAATACAAGGTGATGGGCCTCGCGGCTTACGGCCAGCCCGAATTCCTCGATGAGTTTCGGCGGATGGTGTACGCCGATGGACTGCTTTCGTTCCGGCTCGGCCTCGAATATTTCTCGCACCAAAACGAAGGCCCCGACATGACCTGGCGCGACGCCGATCGCACGCCGGTCCTCGGACGCCTTTTTTCCGCCTATCTTGAAAAACGGCTGGGCCGCGCGCGGAAAGCGGAAGAACCGCTCGAGGCGCGCCATCGCAATCTGGCCGCGAGCATGCAGGCGGCGCTCGAAGAAGTTCTCGTCTCCCATTGGAACGCGCTGGCAAAAAGCACCTCTCAGAAAAATCTCTGCCTGGCCGGCGGGGTGGCGTTCAATTGCGTAGCGAACGGAAAGATTTTTGAATCCTCGCCCTTTGAACGGGTTTTTGTTCAGCCGGCCGCGGGGGACGCGGGACTCTCTGTCGGAGCCGCCTTTGCGGTCGCGCATGAAATTTTGAAAATGCCGCGGAAATTCGTGATGGAAGATTCCGGCTGGGGGCCTGAATTCACTGCGCAAGAGATCCGGCGCGTGCTGGACCGCTTCGGCGGCGCCGGCGATGATTGCCTCGTGGAAGAAGCGGATGAAACCACTCTCGTCCGCAAAACGGCGAATCATCTTGCGGCTGGAAAAATCGTCGGGTGGTTTCAGGGCCGCGCCGAATGGGGGCCCCGCGCGCTCGGCCACCGCAGCATTCTCGCCGACCCGCGGCGCGCGGAAATGAAAGAGATTTTGAACCGGCGCATCAAGCACCGCGAGACTTTTCGCCCGTTTGCGCCTTCGATCTTGGAAGAAGCGGCCGGTGAATTCTTCGAGAATTCGCATTCTTCGCCGTTCATGACCTTTGCTTTTCCGGTGCGCCTCGAGAAGCGTCAGGTAATTCCAGCTCCCACTCACGTGGACGGCACCGCCCGCCTTCAAACCGTCAGCCGCGCCTCGGACCCGCTCTACTGGAAACTCTTGCGTGCTTTCGGGGATTTGACCGGAGTGCCGGTGCTCTTGAACACGTCCTTTAATGACAATGAACCGATTGTCTGCCGTCCGGAAGAAGCGCTCGATTGCTTTGAGCGAACGCAGATGGATATCCTGGTATTGGGAAATTTGATTCTCGAGAAAACGGCAACGCATCCTATCCATAGTGAGAGTGCTCAGACCTTTGCGAAGCGCGCCAGTTAGAATCGCACTCGCACCGCCCAGCTTCCGTTGCGGCGTGCGCATCGCGGAAGCAAGCGCCCGAACTCAGAGCCGATCATGCGCATTCTGTTGCTGAACGAATACTATCCGCCCGACACTTCCGCCACCGCCAAGATGGCGGCGCAAGTGGCGGAGTGTCTGGCGCAGCGCCATGACGTGACCGTTGTTGCCGGGCGTCCCTCTTACGATCCGGACGAGTTTTATCCCTTCGCGCTGCTTCGCCGCGACACGCGCAATAACGTGCAGGTCGAGCGCGTCGGCTCAACCGCCTACCCGCGCCACGAAATGCGCCGCCGCATCTCGAATTATCTTTCCTATCTTGCGCTGGCAGTGCCGCGGGCGCTGGCCATCAAATCCGATGTGATCATGGCGATGACCGATCCTCCCGTCGCGGGAATTGCCGGAGCCTTCGTGGCGCGGCTGGCGAGCCGGCCGTTCGTTTACAACATCCGCGACCTCTACCCGGACATGGCCTTGGGCGGCGACATCGTCCGGCCGAGCCGCTGGGTCGAGCAGTGGGAGCAACTGCATCGCCGCGCATTGAAGCAGGCCGCGCGCGTCATCGTGCTCGGGGAAGACATGCGCAGCCGGATTCTTTCCAAGGGCGTCGCCGCGGAACGCGTTGTCGTGGTGCGCGACGGAACCTCGCTCCCCTCAACCGCGCCGCGGCCAGACGACCCGGCGGTGCAGCGAATCGTTCAGGAAATTCGCTGCGGCTTTCCGTTCGTTGTCTTGCACGCCGGAAATCTCGGTTTTTATGGCGCGTGGGAAACTCTGCTCAAAGCCGCGGAAATTCTCCGCGACGAAAGCTCCGGACTCGTGTTCATAGGCGATGGGGCCAACCGCCGGCCGCTCGAATTATCCGCCGCGAATTTGCCGAACGTGCGCTTCCTGCCGTTTCGTCCCGCGGACGAGGTGCCGCACGTGATGATGGCGGGCGATGTCCACGTGGTCACGGTTCGCCGCGGGCTCGAAGGCGTGGTGGTGCCGAGCAAGCTCTATTCCATCCTCGCCGCTGGACGTCCGGTGCTGGCGATCGCTGATCCGAAAAGCGATGCCGCGCGGATTGTGTCCGAGTCGGGCTGTGGCCTCGCGGTGGATCCCGATGATCCCGCCGCGGTCGCTCAAGCGATCCGCCGATTGCGCGACAACCCGGCACAACTCGCGGAAATGGGCCGCTGCGCTCAAGCAGCCGCAGAAAGATATGCTAGAGTCATTGAGCTCGAGCGGTTCGTTGGAATCGTCGAAGAAGCAGCCAGAGAAGGAAACGGAGGGCGCCATCTGGGATCGTAAGAAAGTTCTCGTGACGGGCGGC
>Ga0187781_10000622_pt1 | contig 25532 bp, 20 predicted proteins | sample 0715_SJ02_MP02_2_FD_132447 | JGI IMG/M metagenome (GOLD analysis project Ga0187781, IMG submission 132447) | Tropical peat soil microbial communities from peatlands in Department of Meta, Colombia - 0715_SJ02_MP02_20_MG | ecosystem: Environmental > Terrestrial > Soil > Wetlands > Peat | place... | reverse complement strand
TTGTGCAATCGCTCCTGGGCCACACCACGCCGTCCACCACTTTGCTCTACACGCACGCCCAGGACGAGGCGAAGAAAGCCGCACTCAAGCAAGCGGCAAAGGTTTTGTTCCCGAATGTTCCCAAAACGAAGCCCAAAAGAGCGGGGACAAGCGAAAAGCAATTTCTAATTCAGTGAAAACAAAAGGTACATCTTGGTCGGGGCGCCCGGATTTGAACCGGGGACCTCTTGCGCCCAAGGCAAGCGCGCTACCAGGCTGCGCCACGCCCCGAAAGGGAGGGCATCTCCATTTTGCCAAGGTTCTGACGGGGTGTCCAGTACGTATCGTGTAATCATTGAGCGGCTCTGAGCCCGGGCGCCCGGACTATTCTTGTCCCACCAACAGGCGGGTTGGCGCGGACATCCGGCTTTTGATGTCTGTCCCAATGGGCCTTCGGCCCGCGAAAGCCCTTGAAAAACAGTCGTGGTTTTTCGACCCTGCGAGGTTCGCGGCAGCGAACCCTGACGGTGCGTAGTCCTTCAGGGCAAGAGCTTGGGTTCGCGAACCTGCGAGCAGAATTGTGCGCCAACCAGCCACAACTCTAGCGACCCGTTGACGCCGGGGTTAGACTATTGAGGCCCGTTGTAGCGGCGCTCTATCAGCGCCGGCTGGAGGTGGTTACCATGAGCGACGCGATGGATCGGAGAGAATTCCTTAAGATCGGGGCAATAAGCGCCGTGGGTGTGAACGCGTTGGGCGGCCGGATGGGGTTTGGCGCAACGCCGACGGAGAAGTCGCTTCGGCTGGGCATCGTGGGCGTCGGTGACCGCGGCACGAGCCATCTCGAAACCCTGCTCGCGATGCCGGGCGTGGAGATTCCCGCTCTCTGCGACATCAACCAGGAGCACCTGGCCCGCGGGCAGTCGCTGGTGGAGAAAGCCGGCCAGAAGCGGCCGGAGGGATATGGCCGCGATGTGGAGGACTACCAGCGCCTGATGTATCGCGACGACCTGGACGCAGTGCTCATCGCTACCTATTGGGAATGGCACACGCCTATGGCGGCCTGCGCTATGCGGTCCGGAAAGTACGCGGCGGTGGAAGTCCCTGCCGCGCTTACCTTCGACGAGTGCTGGGAGCTTGTGAACACGCAGGAAGAGACCGGCGTGCCCTGCATGATGCTGGAGAATTGGAGCTTTCGCCGCGATAACCTTGCCGTGCTGAAGATGATCCGGGCCGGGCTGCTCGGCGAAATCGTCCATTGCCATTGTGCTCACTCGCACAACTGCATCGATCACTGGTTCTTCGATCGTGAAGGGAACATGCGCTGGGGTGGGGAATACCTGGTGAAGCGGAATGCCAGCCAGTACACCACTCATGCGTTGGGGCCGGTGCTGAGCTGGATGAACCTGGGGTGCGGCGATTACCTCGATAAGGTCGTATCGTTCTCCAACCGGTCGCTAGGGATCAACCACTATTTCAGCACTAAATTCGGGGCGAATCATCCCAACGCCAGGCGCAAGTACGCCCAGGGCGATATTGTCACAACACTTGTTAAGACCAAGAAGGGGAATACCATTGTTATTAACTACGATATGCAGTTGCCCAGGCCTTACGACAACCGCTGGGAAGTTCAGGGCACCGAAGGGCTCTATAACGAACAACGCAACGCCGTCTATCTGCATAACCGAAGCCCGAAGTACGAAGAGTGGGAGTCGTTCGATCCCTATCAAGAAAAATACGAGCATGGCTGGTGGAAGCCGCTGGGGGCCAAATCAAGTCTCGCGCCGGGCGGAAAAGCTTTGGCGGACAGGCAACTGGCGCTCGGGCATGGCGGAACCGACTACCTGGAGTTGGAACTCTTCCTGAACGCGGTGCGCAACAAAACGCCGACGCCGCTGAATGTCTACGACTCAGTTCTCATGAGCGTCATTTGTCCGCTCTCCGAGAAGTCGATCGCGGAGGGTGGTTCGACGGTTGAGTGCCCGGATTTCACTCGCGGAAAATGGCAGAGTAACGCGCCGGCGTTTGCTCTCGAGACGGGAATCTCGTAGGAACGGTTTTCGACTCGCGATCGGCCAGCGCGAACTCTGGGCGCAGCTATCCAGCCGACGGGCGCGAGCTGCTGACTTGAAAATGCCTGCGCCGAAGGCGCCTTGGAGTGCGGCGGCTTGACGCCGCCTTGGGCTTGCCAGGGGCCGTCGAGTGGGGACGAGTGGTGGAAAGGCGGCGTCAAGCCGCCGCACTCCAAGGCGCTTCGCGAATATTCATGGTTGCGCGGCGTGAGAGAGGACCTACGGATGAGTGAAAGCGCGGTGCGACGCGGAGCGGGTTCGACGTGGTATTTCCTGTTGCTGGTCTTGGTCAATCTGATGTGGGCCTTCCAATACACGGGAGCCAGGATTGCGACGCGCCGGCTCGGCCCCATCACGGTTACGCTGTTGCCCATGGCGATGGCTACGATTCTCCTCAGTTTTTTGTTGGTCTGGAGGCGGGGTGACGGGGATCGGGAGGTTTCGAGGGCGCGTGGCAGTGCGGGACGGCAGATCTTCAGGTTTGTCGTATTGGGAATCGTGGGTTGTTTCGTGGGTCAATTCTGCCTGACGGCCGGCGTCAAACGCTCCCTGGCTTCCAATGCCGCCGTCATCACGTTGGTGATTCCGGTCCTCACCGCTTTTCTCGCCACCCTCTTGGTGGGCGAGAAAATGAGCCGTCTGCTTTGGATCTCATTTGGGCTGGCGATTGCCGGCGTTCTGCTGGTTTCCGACGTGGACTGGCGCACGGTTCACATCTTGCGCGGCAAATACCTGGCGGGCAACGCCATTATCCTGGTGGGTTGTTTTGGGAGCGCGTTCTACAACGCTTACAGCAAGAAACTGTTGCAAACCTTCACTCCGCTGGAGGTGCTGGTCTACAGCTACATCGTCGCGGACGCGGCGCTTTTGGTGGCTTTGCTGGCGCGCGCGCCACTTTCGTGGCGGCAACTGGCTTCGCTCGATCTTGCGATCTGGCTGAGTCTCGCGATGATTGCGTTCCTATGCTTAACCTCCGCCATGATGCTCTTTTTCTGGGTCATTAGACGGATCGACCTCACTCAGGCCGCGCTCTCCATTTATCTTCTGCCGGTTTTCGGCGTCCTCATCTCCACCCTCGCTTTAAAGGAGAAAGTCAGGTGGCAGTTGCTCGCCGGCGGATTACTGGTATTTCTCGGGTCTTTTTTGGCCACCCGGTACGGAGATCGCGAAAAGAGCGCAGAATTGTAAAGGGACGACTTGCGCTCGTGGCCGATAACAGGCGCTTTGCGTGAAACTGGTTTGGCTTTTGGAGGGTGCTCATGACGAACCAGACTAATCGGAAAAAGAGCGTGGCCGCACGATCTCTGTCGGCGGTGCTGGCGTTTTTTTCACTCGCGGGTTGGGGGAGCGCACAAACGACCAAGAAGGTTTTCATGATTACGGACATGGAGGGAGTGTCTGGGATCTACGACACAGAATTGCAAGTCGAGCCGTTCCAGAGCCCGCGCTGGGAAGAGTCTCGCAAGCTGCTGACGGGCGAGGTGAACGCCGCCGTCGAGGGGCTGCTTGCGGGCGGCGTCACCGACGTCGTGGTTTGGGACGGGCATGACTCCAGCCGCAGCCTGTCCGTGCTCGATATCCATCCCAAAGCGCGCTTGCTGACGGGCCGGCCTATCTCACGGACCCTCGAACTTGACTCTTCTTATTCCGCCGTCATCTTCATTGGGCAACACGCCATGGCGGGAGCCGATAAGGGAATCCTCAGCCACTCTTACGATTCGCGCAACATCCAAAACATCTGGGTGAATGGCAAACCCACGGGAGAGATCGGCGGGCGAGTGTTGCTGGCGGGCGCCCTGAATATTCCGGTTGTCATGTTATCGGGCGATACGGCAGCGTGCGCGGAGCTCCACGACCTGGTTCCGGAGGCGGAATGCGCTGAGGTCAAGCGCGGCGTCAGCCGCAACGCCGGATTCATGCTTTCCCACCCGGCGGCCTGCGCGCTGATCCGCGAGAAGGCTCAGCGAGCCATCGAGCGCCTGGCGCAGTTCCGCCCTTACAAGATTCAGGGACCTGTGGAAGTCAGAGTCGAATTCACGACGGCGGCGGGCAGAGTTTATGAAACGCGCGAGGGCGTTGAGAGAGTGAACGAGCGCACCTGGGCGTTTCGAGGCAAAGATATCATGGAGGCTTGGCTGAAATTCAGCTCGTTCTGAAGGGGGGCCACAATGGCTCGGAAGACTATTCTGATGTTAGTTGGCGACTATGTTGAAGATTATGAGGTGATGGTGCCGTTTCAGGCCTTGCGGATGGTAGGGCACATCGTGCATGCAGTCTGCCCGGAAAAGAAGGCCGGAGCCACCGTGCGCACCTCTATTCACGACTTCGAGGGCGACCAGACGTATAGCGAAAAGCCCGGGCATAACTTCGCGCTGAACGCCACGTTCGACGAGGTGAAGCCGGAATCCTACGACGCGCTGGTGATACCGGGCGGACGCGCGCCCGAGTACCTGCGCCTGAACCCGAAAGTTATTGAGATCGTGCGGCACTTCAGCGAGGCCGGGAAACCCCTCGCGGCAATCTGCCATGGGGCCCAGGTTCTGGCTGCCGCCGGAGTCTTGAAAGGCCGGACGTGCAGTTGTTATCCCGCGGTTTCGCCGGAGGTGAAGGAGGCGGGCGGCAGATATATCGACCTGCGCATGGATGAAGCGCACCAAGATGGCAACCTTGTCTCGGCCCCGGCCTGGCCCGCGCTTTCGGCTTGGCTGGCTGAGTTTCTGCAACTATTAAGGACAGTCATCGAGCCGTAAGAGCAGTGACGAGTGACGAGGGTGACTCGCGAGCGGTGTTCCCGTGCTCGTTGCTTGGCACTCGACACGGGTCACTTGTTCAGTATGATTTCCCACCCGCGCCGCTCTCATGCATCGTTCCGAACTTTTGCGCCACCGGCTTCAGGGTGGGGTAAAACTGCACGTAGGTGCTGTCGACGGCCCCTTGGTCGTGATGGCACTGCCAGCATGCGGCCTTCGGCTTGGCCTTCGCGGTTTGGGCGGAAGCATCGAAACTGAAGTAGGCCCACTGATCGGGGTAGCGCGCAGCGTCTTTCACCTTCACGCTGATGCCCACCAGGTCGGCCTGATATTGGGACGCTTTGTTGAGAGAGCCTTGGTTCGAGGAGCTTCGACTCTCCTGCACCAGGACGGTCTTGTCCGGCCATGTTCCCGTGGCCAGAAACTGATGATAAGCGGAAGGAGTGACAAAGACGTTCGTGAAGGTCGCTCCCTCGGCGGGCGAGGGGTTGTTGCTCAAACGCAGGCCGGAGGAGACGAAGACCCACTCCCGGTAGTCGCTAGGGCGCACGAGTTGATCGCCTTTGTACTGGACGGAATCTTGGGACGATCCTGCACTCGAAACTTGCAGCGAGCCCGCACACAACGAAATAAGAACCAAGACAACGAATAGTATTGCGGTTTTCACGTTCAACCTCCTTAATTCAGTGACGAGTGGCTCGTCACTTGTCACTCGTCACTGCCTCACTGGCTGACGCTGCAGAGGATACTATGGAATTCGTCTAGAGTCACCTTTTCCGGGCGCTCGGGGAGGGGCACTTGGCCGTGGAGTTCGTTGGATCCCTGAAGCGTGAAGAAACCCAGACGGCGCGGCTGTGGCTGGCCGCTCAGGTGCTCATAGACGGGCACTCGCATCTTGAATTTCTCGGAGACCTCACTTTGTTTCACCCAATATTCGAGGATCGTCTTGCCGCCTCCTCCGTCGAGAAGGTTGTAGTGGAAATCATAATGAGGGATTTCAGTACCGTACACCCATTCATTGAAGAACCAGTCCATGGGCTCATTGGCGTGTTTCTCCACAATTTTGCGGAAGTCCTCCGTCGAGGCGTTCTGGGAGCTGTAGGTGGTTACGTAATCCCGCATGGTCTCGATGAAATGCTGGTCAGGCTCCTGAAGGCGGGTATTTTCCATAATCGCCCGCAGCATCTCGAGCACGTAGGCGCCCTTGTCATAAACCAGGATGCGGTAGAGTTCCCCCTCTTTGTAAGACGGCAGTTGGGCGCTGAGCCAGAGCGGGCCGACTTCCACCGGGCGGTGGCCAAAGGGGTCTTTATCGAGCAACCACTTGCGCCGCAAATCCCAGAAGCTTCGCATCTTTCCGGGCTCCAATTTGCGCACGTAGAGACCGGCTGAGAACTCTGCGGCGCCTTCCGACAGCCACTCATCGTGGTAGGTTTTCCAACCCACCGTATGTCCCCACCACTGGTGGGCCATTTCGTGTACGGCGACGACGTTGTAGAACTCGCGCGCCTCTGCCGCATCTTGCAGCCGCAACTGCTGGCGGGTGGTGGAGTCCAGCAGCGAATCATAAGGGAGAAAAATCAAGGTCGGCCAACTCTGCCCATAGCCGCGAATGGGCTGTTCAGTCACGGAAACCGTCTTAAACGGTAAAGGGCCGTAATAGTACTGAAAAAGCCGCAAGGCCTGAAAACTGACGTCGGCAGCATATTGGGTATTAGCAGCCGTGTTAAAACCTCCCGTAGTAATGCCCAATTGCGAAGAAGCGCTGCCACGAAGGGGCCCGCCGGCGAGATCCGCCAAGTCGAGCGCCGATTGCAGTCCTTTGAGCTCGTCAGGGATCTCCTTGCCGCCGTACGCGGTCACGATCAGTTGGGAGTCCGAGTGGCTCTTCTCCACAAAATCTCCGTAGTTGAATCCGATGACGCTATAAGGAACGTCAGTCTGCCATTCGCTTTCGAGGACGTCATGCTCCTTGTCAAACCGGAGCAGGCGGCCGGTGGCAACAAACTTGTATTTCTTAGGCGAGCGAAAATGCAAGCTGAAGGTAGTCCGGTCGTCGAAGGCTCCAAAGCTGGGAAACCAGGATTCGCGAGCCGTCACGTAATAGAGCCCCGAGCCCTGCTGAAAAATAATGCGGCTGTCGTGGGTCGAATCCTCGGCGTAGTCGATTTTCAATACGTAAGGCTTGTCTGCGGCCGGCGGTTCGGCGAGAACCACCCAGGGGTCGTTGTCCAGGTTGCGAGCCTCTTGAATGAAGGCCACTTTCTTCCCGTCCGCGTCCGTGACGGCGCTGATGCGAAGCACGCCCTGCAGCTTGAGGGGCAGCAAGCGCGGCAAACCGCCCGCCACTTCGTACTCGAGCGTCGCCGCGGCGGAGAGATGATTGCTGTTGCTGATTTCCGCGTCGACTTTCTCCGTCCGGCAATGCGCGAGATGCCGCCGATGCTCAGGCCGCGGCGTGGCCCGGTACTCGTCGGCCAGATGGAAACCCGCCCACCACTCGGAATAGTTGTTCAGATAGTAGTGGAGCAACTGCACTTCTTCGTCGTTGCCGAACATGGGGAAAAACAGGGGGTCGCGGTTCCAACTGATATGGTAGAGCAAGGCGCCGGCGTGCTCCGCCCTGAAATCCGCGAGGAAAAAACCACGGCTGGAGGGATCGGAGAGATCAGCCAGAATCCGCGCCGCCAGGTTGCTCATGACGGGGTTTCCGGAGCGCTCGTTCTCCCACCAATCGTTGAACTTCTCGGCATACTTGCGCTGCGCGGCCTCCAGAATCTTGGTCGCCGCCGCAGCGTTCGCTCCGCCGCTGACGCGCACGAGTTTCTGAAGTTGGTCCCAGGAGTCGTCCGTGAAGAAAAAGACCGCTTCCTTGAATTCATCCGACAATTGCGGAGATTTGGTGAAGCGGGCCAGTTGGCGCTGCTCGGTCTCGGTGGGGGGGTTGAGTTCGATGCGGCCCCGGCCCTCGAAAACCGCCGCCACCACGCGGCCCGCCACGGGTTGCGCGAACGTCAAGCGGCCTTCCACAAACGTAAAGGTCGCGGCGTCGCGCTTCCATTCAACGTTTTCCGTTACGGCGCCTTGATCGCTGCCTTGCAATGAGCGCAGTTGTTGATAGGTGCGCAGCAGTTCATCCGGCGGGGCAGTGGGAAGGTCAGCCCCTTGGAGGCTCGTCACGAGTAAGATGCCTGAAAAAACAGAAGTGAGGCTGGTCTTCATAACAAACCTGCAGGTGCGAAGTTTAGAGGCCTCGTCGGCCGCCGATGCCAAACGACTGGCGGCGGAAGCTTAGCCGGTCCGGGGCGGCATTGCAAGCGAGTGTGGGGAAGGAATCGTGGGCGACCTTAATTTGCCTCAGACGGTGCTCGCTTGTTTTGCGTTTCCACGCCCCGCAGGCGCGGGGCGCGAACAAGTAAGTCGAAAGGGTGTGTAGCCGTCTGCCTGTCGCTTTCCGTGCACCGCTATTAGTTCTCAAGTTTCACTTCGTTTTACGCAAAATACGCTGCCCCTGCTCCTTGTAGCGGCTGATTGGTAGCAGAATTGCGCGCAAAAGCGCTCTTTTTTGTGTACACAAAAATTGTTAAGTGCTTTATTTGCCGTAGATGACCGAGTTCGTTTCCACGATTTATTGTTTCTTGTATTTCCCCGTTTTTCCCTCTTTGCCGAGACTGTTCCGGGCGCGGAGGCGTTCGGGACCCTCCGGGGGCTCGCCTACGACAATGTGTCCACAAAGCGACCACCGTTATAGGCTATCACAGGCCGCGGGGTTTGTCAAGCAATAAATGCAAGCAAAAAATGCAAGCATGTCAAAAATGCAAGCAAAAAATGCAAAAATGCAAAAAATGCAAAATGTAAAAAATGAAAAGAAGTGAAGGGACTGTGAATGAGGTGCGGGCGCGCGGTGATGCGCCGGCGCTCTGTGTAGGGGTAGGGCTTGGCCTACCGCGGCCGGCGGCCCGCCCGCAAACAGGGGACGGCAAGCCGTCCGCCTGCATCGCGTGCCGTTATCGACGGATTGGGGTGGAGGTCGAGGTGCGAAGAGCATTCCGGCGGAAAGGGGGTGAGGGGGCGAGGTTTCCGGGCGCGTTGCCCCCGGCTACTCATGTTCAGCCCCTGCGGGGCTGAGCGAACGAGCGGTGGCCGGGGATGTTGAGCGCTATTCAGTAATCCCACCTCTGCCGGAGGATTTTGAAGCAGCTTCTATACTGTTATCCTGCCGAGGGCGGAGGGTTGTTGGCCGGCGGTGGAGGTGTGGCTTCAGGATGAGTGGCTGTGGGCGCCGGACTCGCAGCCGCGGGTTGAGGCCCGCTGCTCGGGCCGGCGCCGGTCGGCGCGGCGCCAGGGTTCGAATTCACGGTAAACGTTACCGGACTCTTAAGCGTGAAACTCAGCTTGGTTTCCGAGGGGATCTTCACCTGCTGCCCGTGGGTGCGGGCTTCCACCGCAGCCCCGGTACCTGCGCCGGCTACGGAGCCGATCGCGGCGCCCCTGCCGCGACCCACGATGGCTCCGAGGAGGCCGCCGACTACGGCGCCGCCGCCCACGGTTTCAGCCGTGCGCGTGCTGCGGGACGCCCCGGCCTGATCATAGTAGTCGGTCTCGAGCGGATACGCTTGTCCGCCGGCCGTGACGCTGACTAACTCCACTTTCAATTCCGAGCGGCCGCTCATGCGGCCGGCGCTCGAGGCCTGCACCAATCGCACCTTTGCGTCGGCGTGGCGAGGCACCACCACGCGACCGTTCAGCAGCAGGGGAACGTCCAGCGTGGCCGCGAATTCATCGCCGGTGGCATTTCGACTCGAGTCGATGCTGTCAATCATCCGCACCGAGAAAAACGTTCCCGCGGGAACGGTGATCTGCTCGGGCGGCTTAACAGTTGGCAGTGCTGTGGGAGCGGCGGGGGCCGGCAGTGGAGCGGGCGCGACCGCTGCGGGGGCAGCAGCATTCTGGGCGCTCATTTGCGGCGAATTCTCAGCCGACGCCGGCGGATTCGAGGCTTCCTCGGCGGGAGTCTCTTGGCTGTTTGCACTGAGCGCCCGACGGGCTGGGTGCGAGGGGCGAGGGCGCTGGGACTTTGCGGCGGTGGGAGCGCTAGAGCGCGCTAGTGGCGCCTCGGAAGTCGCCGGCGACTGCGCCTTTGCGGGCGGCTCGACGGCCGCCGCCCTCGACACCGTGAGCCGATTCACGACGCTTCTCACACTCTCGGCTCGGCTTGCGAGGCGCTCCGCCGCGGCTTTCTCCAGGTCCGTGTCCACAGTCCCGGTGAGCGTAACGGTTCCTTTGTCAGACGCCACGTGGATGTCGCGCATTTTTAGCACAGAATCGTCAAACAATTCGGCCTGGATCTGGGTGGTGATGGCCTTGTCGTCAGTAGAATTTCCGAGTTTCGAAAGGTTACAACTCGGGCAGAGAACTGCGGCGGCCAGGATGATGCCCATCCCCCATCCCAACGCCGGTATATTCACCCTATGCATCTCTCGCCTCCGAGGACACCACTCGTACGCGTCAGTCTGTTTTGATTCTATCCTATGCCCTTAGGATGCACGCAAGGCTCCTGAGCGTGCTAGAATTACACCTTAATCCTATGGTCGATGATTCGTCGAGTGCAGGACCAGAGGTGGAAGATATCGCATTGAGTGTCGTCATTCCTGTTTATAACGAAGCGGAGAATATCCCGCCTCTGGTCGAGGGTTTGCACTCTGCTCTGGCCGTTGCTCCCGGGCCGGTCGAGCTGTTGTTTGTAGACGACGGCAGCACGGACAGGACTCTGGCTCTGCTCAAAGACGCCCAGACGAGGGACCCGCGAATCCGCATCGCGCACTTCCGCCGCAACCTCGGCCAAACCGCTGCCATGGCGGCAGGGTTTCGCCTGGCGCGAGGAAAAGCTGTAGTAACCATCGACGGCGATCTCCAGAACGATCCTGGAGAGATGCTCGGATTGGCTAGAATGCTGGGCGAATGGGACGCCGTCTGCGGCATCCGGGTTCGCCGCCAGGATACGCACTGGAAGCGCCTCTCGTCGCGCATTGCCAATGGTTTCAGAAACTGGATGACGAGCGACAACATCGTGGATACCGGGTGCACGCTCAAGGCGTTCCGGCGTGAATGTTTGGAGCGGTTGGAGCTTTATCAAGGCATGCATCGGTTTTTGCCCACGCTTCTCAAGATGCGCGGGTTCCGGGTTACGCAGGTGCCCGTGACGCACTATCCGCGCCTGCGGGGAAAGACCAAGTACGGAACCTGGGGCAGGCTCAAGAAGGGTTTGGCCGATGTGTGGGCCGTGCGCTGGATGAAGAAAAACTGGATCGACTATCAGGAAGTCCTCGAGGTGGTGGAACCGTCCGGGACCTCGGTGCACACGGAGCGACCTTGAAGCTCGTTTTCCCCTTGGTGCTGTTGGTGCTTCTGGCAGGTTGTTTTTTCTTTGCCGGATTGGGAAGTCTGCCGCTGCTCGAGCCCGACGAGGGGCGAAACGCCGAGGTGGCGCGGGAGATGCTCACCGCGCGCGATTGGATCACTCCCCACTACGATGGCTTGACGTATCTCGATAAACCGCCGGTCTTCTTCTGCCTCGTCGCCTCCTCTTTCAAGCTCGCGGGTTTTCATGAATGGTCGGCGCGCGCCCCCTCCGCTCTGATGGGGTTGGGCCTGTTGTTGCTCTCCTGGTTCCTGGCGCGCAGGATGTTCGGCGCAGCCGCGGCGGTGCGCGCCGGGGTCGTCGTCGCCTCCGCCCCGCTGGTCATCGTGTTTTCACGTTTAGTCATATTTGATATGACGCTTGCCTTCCTCATTACGGTCTCGATGGTGAGTTTCTGGCTCGCGGAGGCCGCGGAGTTCCGCCGTCCGTGGATGGACGCGCTCATGTTTTTGGCGATGGCAGTGGCGACGATCACCAAGGGCCCGGTGGGTTTAGTGCTGCCGCTGCTCTCGATAGCGGCTTACGAGGCGCTGCGCGGCAAGCTGAGAGACTTGAAGCGTCTGCGCTGGGGCCTGGGCTGCGCCGTGTTTCTTGCCGCCGTGCTGCCCTGGTTCGTTTCCATCTCCATTCGACATCCCGATTTCCCCCGCTATGCGCTTCTGGAGGAGAGCCTCTCGAGGTTTTCCGGCGGCTTGGTGCATCGCAAGGGCGGACTGTTCTACTACGTGCCGATCTATCTGATCGGGTTTTTTCCGTGGAGCATTTTTTTGCTTTGGGCGGGATGGAGCCGCCTGAAAAAGTGGAAAGAACTCAGAAGCGACGAGAACCGTTCGGCTCTGTTCCTTCTCGCCTGGGTGCTGGTGACATTCCTTTTCTTTTCGGTTTCGCGCTCTCAGTTGCCCGGCTATTTCCTTCCCGCCATCGTTCCTCTGGGCATTTTGATGGCGAAAGCCTGGGACGACGTGGCGTCGCCGGGCGCCACACGGCCGCCCGATTGGTTCACGGCAGGCTGCGCCACGCTTCTGGGCGTGGGCCTCTTGCTTGCTGCCTCTTCACAGTTGGCAATGTTTAGCGCTCCGCGTTCGCAGTGGGCGAGAAAGCTGGACCCGAGCGTTTTCGCCTTGCTGAAGCCGTCCGTGCTTTACTCGGGACTGATTCTAGCCACCCTGGCGGTGGTAGGGCGGAACCTTGCGGCGCGCCTGCGTGGAGCGTCACTCTCCGTGGCTTCGCTGGCGCTTCTCGCCCTGACGACTCCCGCGCTTCTGGGGCGTTGGATTGCTCCTCTCAAAACTTATGCGGACAGTAATTCCAGCCGTCGTCTGGCGCACACCATTCTGGCGAGCCCGGAAAAGGACCTGCCGGTTTATGGTTACTATTATTTCCGCACCAGCCTGCCGTTTTATCTCCAGCGGCCCGTGGGACTCGTGACCACGGACGGGAACGAGTTGACGAGTAACTACCTGGCTTGGCGAGTGGGTCAGATTCGACGCCACTCATTTGCAGGAGCGGGACAGGAGGTCCTGCCGAGCTTTGGAGAGCTTGATCCCCTCCCGCTCGATCAGCGCCGGTTGCTGAATGTCCTCGAGTTCATCAGCCTGACGCGTTCTTCGCCTCAGCCTAGGCTGGTTTTGGTCCTTAACAGCCACGTGAGTCTGCTCGCCAACGACCTGAGCCGCGTCGAGCCGCTGTGGGCTGGGGAGGGATATTCGGTGTGGGAAATCCCGGGAGGAAATCAGAAATCAGAAAGCAGAAAGTAGAAACCAGATGTCGGGAGTCAAAAGTCGCGAGCTAATACACGGAAGAAAGCGTCAGTTTCTAACTTCTGCTCGGCCGGTTCATGGCTGCCTGCGAGTCAGCACCGAGCTTCGCTATTCTGACTCCTGACTTCTGCTTTCTAGATTCTGATTTCTGCTTTTCCATGTGCGGCATTTGCGGTCTCCTCAATTTGAAACTCGAGCCGGTGGCCGACGCCGAGCGCATCAACGGGATGTCTCGGAGCCTCGAGCACCGCGGCCCCGACAGTCACGGCAAATTCGAGTTGCCTCACGTCGCTTTGGCCATTCGGCGGCTCAGTATCATTGATCTTCAGACGGGTGACCAGCCGCTCTCGAATGAAACAGGGGACGTCACCCTGGTATTCAACGGCGAGATCTACAACTATCGGGAACTCCGCCGCCGGCTTTTGGAACGCGGGCACAGGTTCAAGTCACACTCGGACGGGGAGGTGATCGTTCACCTCTACGAGGAGCAAGGGCCCGATTTCGCTGCTGAGTTGAATGGCATGTTCGCCCTAGCGTTGTGGGACGACCGCCGCAAGCGCCTGGTTCTGGCGCGCGACCGGGCCGGCGAGAAGCCGCTTTTCTACTGGCGCCGGGACCAGACTTTCGCCTTCGCCTCTGAAATCAAGGCGCTGCTGGCTTACCCCGCGATCGGCCGCCGTCTCGATAACACGGCTGTGAGCCAGTATTTCTTCTACGGTTATTTCCCCTCGCCGCGCAGCGTGTTCGCGGAGATTCGAAAACTGCCCGCCGCGCATCGCATGGTGATCCAGGACGGCAAGATCGAGATCGACGCCTATTGGCGGCTCCAGGACCACTTGCTGCCGCCCGGCCGGCCCAGAGTCACGCCCCGCGAGGAAGAGCAACTCGTCGAAGAACTTTCCGCGAAGCTTCGCGAGGCCTGCATTTCCAGGCTGGTCAGCGACGTTCCGCTCGGCGTGTTCCTGAGCGGCGGAATCGATTCCTCCACGCTGGTGGCGATGATGAGTGAGCTGAGCCCGGGAAATGTCAGCAGCTTCTCGGTGGCTTTTCAAGAAAAGTCATTCAACGAGCAGCCTTATGCGGAATTTGTGGCTCGGCATTTTCACACCCGGCACTACGTCACAACTGCGGACGAAGCGAGCCTGCGCGCCACCCTGCCGAAACTCGCGGACCACCTGGATGAGCCGCTCGCCGATCCCGCGATTCTCCCCACCTACCTCTTGTCGCGCTTTGCCCGCCAGCACATCAAAGTGGCTTTGAGCGGCGAGGGCAGTGATGAGCTATTTGGAGGGTACCCGACCTATATTGGGGCGTGGCTGGCGGGCCATTATCTTCGCCTGCCGCGCTTTCTGCGCCAAGGGTTTCTGGCCCGCCTCAAGCGCTTTCTCCCAGTGTCTTCGAGTGCGGTGCCCGTGAGCTGGTACCTCCTCCAGTTTTTGAATTATGTGGAAAGGGCTCCCGCGCAGCGCCATGCCATCTGGTTCGGGCTGACAAGCCCCGAGGACCTGGACCAGCTCTTCTCACCGGAATGGCGAGGTTCGCAACTGCCCAGCCTTCAGGCTTTCGAGCCGCTCGAGCAAGTCTTGGAGGGGGCAAGATTCGAAAGCGTTTTGGCACAGATGCCTTACATCGACTTCCGCATGTATCTCGAAGATAACCTTCTGGTGAAGGTCGACCGCGCCAGCATGGCTTGTTCCCTCGAGATGCGCACGCCGTTCCTCGACCATCGCCTGATGGAATTTGCGGCCGGCCTTCCGGCGGAATTCAAGGCCCGCGGCTTCGAGCTCAAGTACCTGCTGAAGAAAGCAGCCGTGAGATGGCTGCCGCCCAAGATCGCGTACCGCCAGAAGCGCGGGTTTTCGGTTCCGATCGGCGCATGGATGCGGAAGGAATTACGGCCTTGGTTGGAGGAGGCGCTGGGAGAAGAGAGGTTGAGGCGCCAAGGGACGTTCAGCGTTCCGTTCGTGCGGCGGCTTCTCGAAGAACATTGGAGCGAGCGCGCGGACCACCGGAAGCTGCTTTGGGCACTGTTCTGTTTCCAACTTTGGTACGAGCGGTGGGCAAAATGTTAGTGATAGCCCGTAACCGGCCGCGTCAGATTAGGGCTAGAGCTCAGGAGGGTACCCATCCTCACTTGCGAGGGTTGAAAACCGAGGAGGTCGGTGCTAATCTAGTCTCTGTAAGATAAAGCTTACATAGATTTTGCCGATCAAATGAGTGGACGCAAGGCATCGAAAGCGCAAGAGAGATTACAATGCCTAAGAGGACCGGCGACTTTGACGAGTGGGTGCTTCAGCAGTTGACGGACCCCGAGATCGCCGCCAGCTATATCAATACGGCAATGTCTGATGACCCCGAGTTGCTTCCGGTGGTTCTTAGAGAGGTAGCCCGGGCCTACACGATGAAGAAAGTTGCGCAAAAGGCCGGCGTCGCGCGCGAAAGCCTGTATACGATTCTGTCTTCTTCCGGCAACCCGACTCTCAGCAACCTGATTGCCGTTTTGAAAGCGGTCAGACTCAAGATCTCGGTGGTGCCTGACGCCCCGGATTCAAGCCCAGACGATTTGCCGAGGCCAGCCCGGAACCGGTCGGAGTCAAAACGCTAGCTGCCTGCGCCCTGACTCTGCCTGTGCCAACATGCGTCAATACCCAGCCGAGAAGCGAAGCACCCTGAAAGAAACGGCGGCGCCAACGCGTGCGGCGTTTAATCCCAGAGAATTGTCCGTCATTCAAAATTACCGGACCCCGCGCCAAGTCCAGAAATTCCTTTGCGACTTGCCCTACAACTGGGAGAAGGGCGGGGAGACGCTGCGGACTTTTCGCGGCGTCGTGCGGCATTGGAGCGCTCACTGCCTCGAGGGCGCGCTCAGCGCCGCAACCATTCTCGAGCAGCACGGCTACCCTCCTTTGCTCCTCGACCTCGAATCCCAGGACAAGTTGGACCACGTCCTGTTTCTCTTTCGGCGGAACGGGCGATGGGGGACCGTGGCGCGCTCCCGCGACGCCGGGCTGCACGGCCGCAAGCCCGTCTTTCGAACCGTACGGCAGTTGGTGATGAGCTACGTCGATCCTTACGTGGATGGATCGGGCCGAATCATGGGCTACGGGGTCGCTGACTTGCGCACCCTGGTCAAAGGCGATTGGCGGCTTTCCGAGAAAAACGTCTGGGAAGTGGAACGCGCCCTCATCAAATTGCCTCACAAGAAGCTCAGGACCTCGGATCGCAGATATGCCGCGATTCTGAAACAATTTCGTGCCTACCGAAAGAACCATCCTACAGGGCCTGTTACGTTCTACTCCAACAAGCACCTTTGGCTGTAAGAACAGGATTCAGGATTCGGGATTCAGGGTCCTCTTCTCGTGCGCGGATGCGTGGACCGGCGCAATGGCGGGTCAGTGTTCGAGGGCCGAAAGCAGCAGGGAAGCCTTGCGCGCGAGTGTGAGGGCGCGTTGAAGATCGGACGCTGCGAGGGCCTGGGTCGACTGTTTGAAGAAAGTGCGGGCATCATCGAGGGTTTTGCGATCCACGCCGGAGAGCCCCGCGCGGCTGAGCTTCTTCATTCGATCCTCCACATCGGCCTGCAATCCCTCAATCTCACGACGCTGCGCAGCCTGTTGCATGTGACTCTCGCTCTGCTCGAGCGGAGGCACCGGCTGTTCCTGGGGCTCGACCGTTTCGGGAGGAGTTTCAGGCGTGGTGGCGGGCGGTCCCCTGCGCAGGGTGTGTTGATGCGGCGGGGGCGAATCCTGGGTGACCGCGGCTTTTCTCTGAGATGCCGGCTCGGGTTCCGGCGGCGGTGGTGGTTCCTCGATCGTCATGGCCTGGGTGTCGGCCGCGGCCGGAGCTTGAGTGGGAGCAGGAGGCGGCGTACGAACGTACACAATCCGCGGTGTAGTTTGGCGTTTCGGGCAGCCTGCGATCAGCAGGGCAAAGCTCATCCACAAGAGCGGCAAACGCCTGAGTTTCACAGCACCCCTCATTCTAACATGACGAGCCGTAATCGAAAAATCGGCAAGCAATTTCCACTTGAGATTATTGACCAAGGGCGGGCGCGCACGCATACTGGGCCATGTTTAGCGCGCAATCTGACCACTTAAGCAACGGAGAAAGAGAGGGCCCTCTTCAAATTCCTGGAAAAGGTCAACCGGGAATCGAACCGCATTCGTGCGCAGGATGTCGAGGGGGTTCGCGGCGCGCGATGGGCGGATGAGGCCATCTACGATGCCATTGCTGTCGGCGCGCTCTTTAACTTCTACAACCACTGGTGCGACGCGACCGGGGTGCAGGATATGCCGGCGGCAGGCTACCTTGCCTCGGGCCATCGACTTGCCACGGAAGGTTACGCGCGGGCAGCGACGTAGCGGTGTGCCGCCTATGGAACTCTGCTCTCGCCTGTCGCCGCCGAGTAAAGGGCTTCGAGAGATGTAGATCGCGCGGCGATGAAGCGCAGGCTGAAGTCCTGAAGAAAAACCTGCCCCGGCATCCCTACCACGCTCAAAAGAACCAACAAGGCAGCGCTCAAGATGAGCGACGCGGCGAGCGCGAGGCCGACGGTGGAGAGCTTCCATACCCAGGCGAGCCCCATCCAATGAAGCGCCAGGACCGCCACTGCGGCTATGATTACCGCGCCGGAAAAAAGACCTACCAATAAGGGAACCAGGAAGAGCAGGACGGCGACGCTGACCCCAACTGAAAGCAGAAAGCGCAATACGATGTAAAGTGTGAAGGAAGTTGGGTCGCTGCGCATTTTTCGCCAGAGCGCCCGCCAGGCTGACGCCAAGGGCAGCCGGTCTGCATACATCAGGGGAACAACCAAATCGTCGGTGAGCGTGATCAGCACCACCGACGCAAGCCCGAGGATGGCGACCAAGGAGAGGATGAGCGCCAGCGAGGCCGTTACAAATAGCCTGTCCGCGCCGGAGAGGGAAGCGGCCTGCAACCCCGGCAGCGCCACGATCACAATCAGCGAGAACGCTAGAAGGAGTCCCCCGAGCGTTCCCGCCAACCACCGGAAGTACGACTCGCCCAGGGGTCGGTAAGCCGCCCAGGCACGGGCGAACGACAACTTTCCGCTGACCAGCATATCCACCAGAATAAAGCGAAAAACCGACCGCAGGTAAACCACGCAGAGACCCAGCCCAAGTGCAACAACGATCACCAGGAAAATGAGAGAGGGATGTTGCTCGACGAATTGCCGGACACGACCCAACAGAGTCGGCAGGCGAAGATCCCCAGGCAGGGCGCTCAGGCTCCATTGCAATGCTGCGGTGGGCGTGCCGCCGCCCAGGAAAAGGCACAGCAGGCTGAGCTTGGCCCAATTCCATAGATCAAAAGGGCGAAACAAAAGGCGCAGAGTGTCGTCGAGCGCAAACGAAATCGCGCCCGCGGGCGAAAGTGACGGACCGGGGCCCTTGGCCGGCTCAAAGGGCAGGGGCGCGAGCGCTGGGGGCGGGGCGTTCATTTCGATGCCAAGAATTGAAGGTCCGGCTTCGGCCGTTGATACTCGACAGTCAAGGACCAGGCAAACCGCAATAGTAGCACACTCAGTTGCCTCGACTGCCTCTGGAAATGACAGGTTCCAGTCTCTCTTGCCGTTATTCACGCTACCGGAATGGACAAACGGAATGTGGTGCCGTGTTGCAGTTCGCTCGAGAAATCGATGTACCCGTTGTGGAGCTGAAGGACTCGGAAAGCCATGGCGAGCCCGATGCCGCTGCCGCCGGGCTTGGTGGTATAGAAGAGGGAAAAGATCTTCTGCCGCGCTTCGGGTGGAATACCTTCCCCTTGGTCGGAAATTTCGAGACTCAAATAGTGTCCATCGGCTTGTGGTTTAACCGTGAGCTGCCCTCCTGCGGGCATGGCCTGGCAGCCGTTGAGAACCAGGTTGAGGAGCGCTTGTTTCATCAGGTCGCGGTCAATGTTCACAGCCGGAAGTTCGCCCTGGCTCTCAAAGACCAGCCGGACTTTGTTCTTTTGGGCCTGCGGCTCGGCTAGCAGAAACACTTCGCGGACGAGGCCCTCCACATCGGTGGGCGCGACGCGGAGTTCGACGGGGCGAGTGAAATCGAGAAAGGTTTTCACCACCCGATCAAGCCGGTGGATCTCGTTGGTCAGGATCTCCAGATGCCGGCCCACCTTGTCGCCCTGGTCGGTCAGTTTGGATTTCATCAGCTCGAGCTGCAGAACCATGGCGTTGAGCGGATTCTTCACCTCGTGCGCCACGCCGGAAGTGAGCCTGCCGAGGGCCGCCAGCTTGGCGGCGACGTCGATTTGGTCCTCGAGCTGTGCCCGTGTGCTGGCGTCGCGTAGCGTGACCAAGCATCCCATCGCCTCGCCTTGTTCGCTGATGAAGCGCACGTTCACCGCCAGGCGTGCGGGCGGGTCACCGCCCAGGTCGACTGTCCGCCAGGGAGTTGATTGGCGTGACGCGAAGGCAGCCCGCAAGAGATCATGCAGAGGATTCTGAGCGGTGAACACGTCTTGCGCCTGGCGATGCAGGATGGCTTCCGCCCGGCAGCCGAGCAGGCGAGCTGCGGCGGGCGTGGCCAGCACCAGGCGGTCCTGGCGCTCAAACAGCAGCAGGCCGTCGCTGAGCTTCGAGAAGAGTTGGTCGAGGTTCTCCTTCAATTCCACGAAGGCGGCTTTCTCGCCGCGCATCTGTTCGCCCAGGAGGTTCAATTTCGAGGAAAGTGCGCCCCACTCGTCGCTGCGGTTCAGGCGCACCGGTTCGGAATACTGGCCGCGCGCCAGCAAGTCGACGCTTCGGGAAATGGTTTCCAAGGGCTGCAAGAGGACGTAGGAGAGCAGGCCGGCAGAAAGCGTCGTGAGCATGACGATGGCAATGGCCAGAATCAGGGCCGCGTGCAGCTCCGGCGAGATTTCGTTGCTGATAAAAAGCGTCCCAACGCCGACGCGCACATCGCAGAAAGGCTTTTCGCCGATCTCCAGCGGCAGGTATACCTCATAGACGCCGGAGGGCCCGTAAATCACGCGCAACTGCTTCAGTAGCCCGGCGTGAAGCAGTTCGTCGAAGCGCGGAGCCGGGGCCAGCACCTGGCCGGTCTCGCTTGGATCGGTGCTGACCAGGACCTGACCCCGGGCGTCCGTAATGGCGGCGTAGTAAATGGAAGGCGAATAGCCGATCGCGGACTCGAGCAGCGAGTGTAAACCGGGATCTTCGGGAAATTTCTTTTGCACTAAAGCCCGCAGCGTGTCGAGGTCGGAAGGGTTCGAGCCGCGCGGCATCCGCTCCTGAGACAAGACGGAGCTGGCCTGATGATAGATCTCGCTGGCTAACCATTCTCCCCGGCTTCCCACCTCCGCGAGCGACTGCCGGGTGAGATGAGAAAGGTAGAGCGTCGAAATGCCCAGGACCATGAAGAGGACCAGGAGGGTGGTGAGGGCGGTGAGCTTAATCTTCAGACTGAGCCCCATATTCCTTCAACTTATTATGGAGAGTTTTCAGGCTGATGCCGAGTAACTCGGCAGCGCGCGTCTTGTTGTTTTGCGTCGAGTTGAGGGTTTCGAAAATGAGGCGGCGTTCCGCCTCGGCCACCGTCATGCCGGGCCGGAGGCGGAGTTCATCATCGGCTTCCACAAGGCCGGCCTGGCCGAAACCGCGAGGCAATTCGTTGGCGGTCAAGTGGTCGCCGGTGAAGGTGACCAGCATGCGCTCCAGGACATTGCGCAGCTCGCGCACGTTGCCGGGCCAATTGTAGCGGCGAAACGACTCCAGGACATCGTTGTCGACCCCCTTGACGGGGCGGTTGTGTTTTCGGCTCAGGTCCTCGAGCAGGGCGGTGGTCAACTCCTCGATATCTTCCAAGTGAGTGCGTAAGGGAGGCAGGACGATGTGCACCACATTGAGGCGGAAATAAAGGTCGCTGCGCAACTGCCCCTTGGCGACGGCTTCCTCTGGGACCTTGTTGGTGGCGGCCAGGACGCGCACATCGACTGCAATCTCCGATTTGCTCCCCAAGCGGCGCACCTTGGAGTCCTCGAGCACACGCAGGAGTTTGGCCTGGGTGCCGGAAGGCATTTCGCCGATTTCATCCAGCAGCAAGGTTCCACCATCCGCCAGCTCAAAGCAGCCAACCCGGCGCTCGAGCGCTCCGGTGAAGGCTCCCTTCTCGTGGCCGAAGACTTCACTCTCCATTAAGGTCTCCGGAATGGCCGCGCAATTGACGGCGACGAAAGGCTGGGCGCGGCGCGGGCTCAGGTCGTGAATCGTGCGCGCCACCAGTTCCTTGCCCGTGCCGCTCTCGCCGGTGATCAAGACCGAGGCGCGGGAGGGTGCGACCATCGACACGAGGGAAGTCACTTCCTGCATCTTCTTGGATCGCCCCACGATATTCCCCAGAAACCCGAGGTCGCGCAGCCGCCGCTGGGCAGCCTCGAGTTGGCGCTCGCTATCATGCCGCTCCAGGCAATTGCGCAACTCCACCTCGAGCCGCTTGGTGTCCACTGGTTTTTCGAGAAAGTTGAAGGCCCCCAGCTTGGTGGCTTCCACCGCTTCCTCGATCGTTCCCTGTCCCGTGAGCATGATGAACTTCAATCCGGAACGAACTTCCTGGACTTGGCGCAGCAGTTCCATGCCTGTCACACGCGGCATGCGAAGATCCGAGATCACCGCCGCAGGATTGAAAGAGGAGACTTTTTCCAAGGCTTCGGCGCCGTCGCTCGCCGTCTCGGTTTCATAGCCCCAAAGGGAGAGAAGGTCGGCAAGCCCCTGGCGTTCATGGACGTCGTCTTCAACGATCAGGATTTTGGCATTCTTGGCCACGGCAGCAGGTCTTCCCCTCTAGACTATATTACAACGTATTTCTGCTTCTGCGAACCTTTGGCAGTGGGTCGGTTTGAAATTGTAGCGGCGAGTTTATCTCGCCAGATGGCGGCGTAAAGCCGCCTCTACTTCAAACTGACCCACTACCGAACCTTTGGAGTGCGGCAGCGGAGCTGCCGCCTTTTCGAGGCTGCTAGGTTCCACGGCGGCAGCTTCGCTTCCGCACTCCAAGACTACCTTTTCCCTTTTGACAGTTTACTTCCGCGTCGGTATATTAGCCGCTTCACGGTCGGGGTGCGCCTGGGCGCGCCCCGGTGTTGGAGAGCAGATGGAAATTGCGCAGGGCGCGCCGCGCGTTGACCTCGTCGAGTATCGAGGGGAGTATGCGGGCTTGAGCGGTGCGTCATCTGGAATGCAGAAGGTTTACCAAGTCATCGCCAGGGTCGCGGTAACGCGCGATCCGGTGCTGATCCTCGGAGAAAGCGGAACCGGCAAGGAGCTGGTGGCGCGCGCCATTCACTCCAAAGGTCCCTGGCCTGAGCGGCGGTTCGTGGCGATTGATTGTGGCGCGCTGACACCTACCCTGATCGAGAGCGAAATGTTCGGCCACGTTCGCGGCGCCTTCACGGGCGCGACGCACAGCCGCCAGGGTTTGCTGGCTGCCGCGGGTGAAGGAACGGTGTTTCTGGACGAGATCATGGAGCTTCCCGTCTCGCTTCAGCCGAAGCTTCTGCGCGTCCTCCAGGAGCGTGAAATCAGGCCGCTGGGAAGTAATGAGCCAATTCCCATGAAGGCGCGAATCATCGCCGCCACCAATCAAGACCTCCTGGCGGCCATCAAGCGCGGGGCTTTCCGTGAAGAGCTGTATTTCCGGCTCAATGTGGTCTCCCTCAAGTTGCCTCCGCTGCGCGAGCGCCGGGAGGATATTCCCGGCTTGGTTCGATTTTTCATGGCGAAGCACAATGCCGGCGCGGCCGGTATCACCAGCGTTTCCGAAGAGGTGATGGCGCGCTTGACGGCCTATGAGTGGCCGGGGAACGTCCGGGAGTTGGAGAATTGCGTCCAACGCACCTTGGCGCTGGGAAGCGCGCCCCAGATCCTGGTGGGCGATCTGCCCTCGAATGTTCGCAATTTCATAAGGCTCTCGCGCCGCGACCCCGCCGCTCTCGCGACCCTTCGGGAACTCGAGCAGCGCAGCATCCTTCAAGCGCTCGAGACCACCAAGGGCGACCGGCTGCGTGCCGCGAAGTTGCTGGGCATTGGGAAGACCACCATCTATCGGAAGCTCAAGGAGTACGGCCTGGAAGGCGCCGCGGAATCACCTGCCGGCGACCCGCTGTCATCCTGAGCACGCTGATGTCGACCATCGCTCTTGATGCCACCTATACCGTCGAGCCGCAACCCTCCGGCATCGCCGTGTATTCTCGCAGCCTGATCGAAGCCCTCGCCGGGCTCGAGACCCCCCATCGTTTCTTGCTTTGCTATCGCCTTTCGAGGTTCGGGCGGCGGCGGGAGTTCTTACGTCCCAAACCCAAGGCCGGATCGCGCGAATCGCATTTCTCCGTGAGGTTGTATCAGGAGCCTTTAACTTTCTGGCTGCCTTGGCAAGCGGAACTGTTTCACAGCCTGGCGCAACGTCCTCCCGCCTTTCGCTTCAAGAAAGAAATCGTCACCATATTCGACATCTTTCCCATCACCGGCCAGGACTATTCGAGCGAAGACTTTCGGCGTAAGTTCTCCATCCTCCTTCACGAGGCCGTAGGGCGCGCCACGCGCATTATTACGGCGTCGCGTTACACGGCCGCGCAAATCCTGGCGCACACCGCGGCCTCCCCCGACAAGCTGCGAGTGATTCCGCTGGGAGTCGAGCTGCATTTCCCGAATATTGCCCGGCGTGAGCGTCTGTTGCTGCGCGAGAAGCGGGTCGGAAAAGGAAACCAGTTGATTTTTTGCGTGGGTGTGATCCAGACGCGCAAGAATACGTTGAATGCGGTGAAGGCGCTCGAATCGCTCCCGCAGCACTATCGGCTGGTATTGGCAGGCGGAGACGGCTACGGCAGCGAACTCGTCCACGACTACATACGCCGCCAGGGCTTAGGCTCCCGAGTGCAGGTGCAAGGATACGTGCCGCCGGGAGAATTGCGGGCTTACTATCAGTCGGCCAGCGTGCTGCTTTTTCCTTCTTTGGAAGAGGGTTTTGGGCTGCCGGTGCTCGAGGCCATGGTGAACGGCTTGCCCGTCGTGGCCTCCCAAACCGCTTCGCTTCCTGAGGTCGGCGGCGACGCGGCTCTTTACGTCGATCCGCACGATCCGCGCGACATCGCCGAAAAGGTCCGCCGCGCCGTCGAGGATTCCGAACAGCGAGCGAAGATGATCCGCCAGGGGCTCGCCCGGGCGCGCGAATTCTCCTGGCGGCGCGTCGCCGAACGCACCTTGCAAGTCTACGATGAGGCGCTCGCCCTGTAGGGATCGACGGTTGACGATTGACGATTGCCGATTGCCGATGGCCGGTTTCACGCCAAGGCGCAAAGCCCGCCAAGGTCGCAGAGGAAGGTCATCGGCTCCAAACGGCAATCAGCAATCGTCAATCGTCAATCCTCATGTTCCGGTGCTGCTGTAATTCGCCACCCCTTTGTTCCAGACGAAAACAGCCAGCAGAAAGAAGCTCCCCGCCACGACCGGCACCAGATAGAAATAGGGCGTGAAGGCCCGTCGTCCCAGGAAGTGCGTGGTAGGGTAAAAGGAAGCAAAGGCAAAGGGGATGATCCAGCTCAGCAGGAACTGCAGGAAGACGTTGTAGATCGTCAGAGGATAACGGCCGAAGGTCAGCATGTTGAAGACCGGCGGCACAATGCCGACGCGGTCCTCGAACCAGAAAGAGACCGCAGTGAGAATTAGGAATACGGCGAGATAAATCAGCGCCCCGCAGATCACCATCAGCAGGAACCAGAACGAATCCGCCACCCCCCAGGCCAGGTGCAAGTGACGCACGCAAATGGCCACCACTAAGGTTCCCGTCACGACTTCCTGCAATGACTCGAGACGGAACTTCTCGAAAATCACCTGGAAAAGTGTGTGGGCGGGCCGCAGCAGAAGCCGGTCGAACTTGCCTTGGATGATGTAAATGTCCCCGAACTCGTAAAGGTTCCAACTGATGACATTGAAGAAGCCCAGCGGGATGAGCGAAAAGCCATAGAGGAAAAGAATCTCGTAGAACGACCAGTCCTGGAGCCTGGGAATCTTGGAGAAGAGCACGAGCACAAAGCCGAAGCCCAGCACCGTGGCGGCCATCGAGGAGAAGACCGCGATGAAGAAGTCCGCCTTATAGGCCAGACGCACCTTGGCGTACTGGGCGAAGTAGAGAGCGAAGAGTCGAAGGTGCCGTTTCATGTTTAGAACAGGGGCTAGGGGCTAGGGACTAGGGGCTAGGGAAACCTCCGCTGAATTGTCATTCCCAGTGCCGCGAAGAAACCCGCCCCGTGTGCTTCTCGCGCAGATCAAAGCGAGATTCCTCGGCGCGCTCGGAATGACAGCCCGGTATCCGGCCTTTGACCCCGGCCCGACCCCCTCACCCGGCCCTCGACGGCTGATGAAAACGCCGTCGCGGGCCACCCTCTCCCCCAAGGGGGCGAGGGCTGGAGTGCAAGCGGGCGCCGTCCGCCTACCACCCACTCCCACCTGCCGAGTCGCCCATCCGCCCACCGGCCCACCTGCCCCCAGTCCCTAGTACTACTACGTTAAGTTATTGACCTCCCGCAAGAGAGGTGG
>Ga0187781_10000619_pt1 | contig 25585 bp, 24 predicted proteins | sample 0715_SJ02_MP02_2_FD_132447 | JGI IMG/M metagenome (GOLD analysis project Ga0187781, IMG submission 132447) | Tropical peat soil microbial communities from peatlands in Department of Meta, Colombia - 0715_SJ02_MP02_20_MG | ecosystem: Environmental > Terrestrial > Soil > Wetlands > Peat | place... | reverse complement strand
TCGGTCATATTTGGCATCATAGAAGCTCATTATTAGAGCTTCTAGCCTAGCAGTGATGCAGCGGCGCGGCTGCACCATGCTCAATTGCCCATGAGCCGCAGTAGCGTGTCCAAAACGTCACTGGCGAGCTTGCCGACGACGGCCGCGCCGGCTTTCTCGATCAGCCATCGGAGCGGCTTGACTAGGAGCAAGTCGATCAAGTTTCGATCGACCTTTGGCGCGGACAGCAACTCCGTGCCGGCAGTCATCTCGCGGATCGCTTGATCTCGTGCCTCCCCGGCGATTTGGTTTGATCGCTTGAGCTCCTCGATCAGCTCGTCAAATTTTGAGAGAAACTGTTGGCCCTCGCCGCTGTGGACGTTGATGGTGATGTAGTTTTGGACGATCACCACGCCGGACGGCTGGTCCGGGTAGATCGTCGGCACAATGGTGACAGCGGATTGAGGCGGGGGCGCTAGCGGCCCGGTCGTTCCTCCGGAATATAAAGCATCAAAATTTACCCGCGGTCGGCGCACGATCTCATTCGCGGCGTTGTCGAACGACGACGTGTCTATGCGCGGCGGCGGCTCGGGCAGCGGCGGGCTCGATGCTTGATCGCGAAGCGTTTCAGGCATTCCCTGCGGATGCATCATCGACGGCCCCGGCGGCGTTTCATCCCCTGGGGTGGATGACCGGAAAACCTGCGCAACCCGCTCTTCCCGTGGCCGCTGCGGCAGGTGCGGCGGCATTCGATTTTCGTCGGCCATGTGCCGTTTCCTTCCCGCCATAGGAACAGATGGGGTCGGGAAAGCGGCGCGCAACGCCCTCGCGCCGATCGCAGAAGGTGCCGCGCCGGGTTAGCGGCGTGTGGAGACGGGCGTTTCAACTTCGGTCCGCGGGGGAGGGGGAACGCACAGTCGGCGTGACTCCCAGAGGGCGCGCCTGGCCGATCTTTGGCTTATGTTTGGTCGCGCCGTTTTTCGCGCTTTTTATCGGGAGCTAAGTTGTTGATTTCACTGGCGCGCCCTACGGGAATCGAACCCGTGTTTCCGCCGTGAAAGGGCGGCGTCCTGGACCGCTAGACGAAGGGCGCGGACCACGCGCAAACGGCGCTGTGGGGAGGGCGCGACATATAAAGTGGTTTGCCGTTTGCGGCAAGAAGCCGGTCCGGGAGCCATTTCCGCGGGGCTGGAGCACGTCCCGGAACAGTGGAAGCCGGTTTTCCGAAAAGGACATGCGACAGAACAAGAATCCAGAGCACATCCCGATTCGGTTGAATCGGGATGTGCTCCGGCGCGAAAACGGGCTGGCCAAGCGCGAACGGGAGCCGGACCTTGCCGGCTCCCCTCTCACCATTGGTCGAACCGGAGGCGGTCGCGGCCCGAGGCGGCGGGGCGAGCGTTGTTCTCACCAATGCCCGATATTGGACATCGAGGTCCACGGCTCCTTCGGCGGCAGCGGCGCGCCCTTCTGCAGCAACTCGATCGAGTGCTTGTCGGGTGAGCGGACGAACGCCATGACGCCATCGCGCGGCGGCCGGTTGATGGTCACGCCGGCCTTCATCAGCTTCTCGCAGGTGGCATAGATGTCGTCGACCTCGTAGGCGAGGTGACCGAAATAGCGCGCTTCGCCGTAGTCCTCTTCAGGGCCCCAATTATATGTCAGCTCCACCAGCGGCGCCGCGCGGTTCTCCGGCCCCTTGGCGACAAGCCCGTCGTCGCCGGGAGCGGCGAGAAAGACCAGCGTGAACTTGGCGCTGTCATTGACGATCCGGCGCACTTCTTTGAGGCCGAGCTTGTTGCAATAAAAATCCAGCGCCGCGTCGAGATCGCGCACGCGCAACATTGTATGAAGGTACCGCATTAATGCACCTTAAGGTTTGGTTTGCTCTGGTCGTCGCGAACTTTGCCCGAGAGCACATCCCGGTTTGGCTGAATTGGGATGCGATCTCGATTTTCTGCAGCCGCATGTCCATTTCGGAAGCGGGTTTTCACTTTTCTGGGACATGCACTAGCTATGTAGGGCAAGGTCATGAGGCCCGAAAGGATGCTGGCTCCCAATCTCGATAGTGCTGTGGCAAGCCTCAAGGAGATGATCGAGGCGGCGCGCGTGATCGTGCCTTTCACCGGCGCGGGCATCTCGACCGAATGCGGTATCCCCGATTTCCGCTCGCCGGGCGGGATTTGGACGAAGAACCGGCCGATTCCGTTCGAAGAGTTCCTGGCCAGCCAGGAAGCGCGCAACGAATCCTGGCGGCGGCGCTTCGCCATCGGCGATGCTTTCGGCCAAGCGCTGCCGGGCCGCGGCCATCGCGCGCTGGCAAGTCTCTATCGAGCCGGCAAAATTCCATCGGTCGTGACGCAGAATATCGACAATCTACATCAAGCTTCCGGTATTGCGCAGGAACACGTGGTCGAATTGCATGGCAATACGACCTACGCGTTGTGTCTCGATTGTGAGGAGCGCTACGAGGTGGCGTGGGTCCGCGCGCGCATGGAGGGCGGCAACGGCTGCGCGCCCGATTGTCCGGCCTGCGGCGGCTACATAAAGACGGCGACGATCTCTTTCGGGCAGGCGATGCCCGATGCTGCAATGCGGCGCGCGCGTGAACTCACGTTGTCGTGCGATCTTTTTCTCGCCATCGGCTCATCGCTGGTGGTGTGGCCTGCCGCCGGATTCCCTTTGATGGCCAAGGAGAACGGCGCGCAGCTCGTGATCGTCAATCGCGAACAGACCGAGTTCGACGACATCGCCGATCTCGTGGTGCGCGAAGATATCGGCACCGTTCTCGCGCCTTTCATCGACGGCGGGTCATCCACCGATGTTCACAGGCTGTGATAGTTTTGGGCGTGTGTTGCATTTTTGTGCTTTTCCCCTCGATGGCGAATGTTATCTTCGATTCAAGAGATTCGTAGATTCGTGAAAGCGCCCGAAGGGCGTCAACACAGAAGAAGCGGCGGCCTCGGCGTCATGCCCTCGGACGGAATCGAAAGTAAGTCGATCGCGGTAGGACTTGGGCCTGAGGTCGATCTCACCGATGAGACCGCAGCACAGGTCATTGAAGTCGCCGGTGTCATCAAATGGTTCGATGTAGCCAAGGGATACGGCTTCATCGTACCGGATAACGGCATGGGGGACGTGCTGCTGCATGTGACCTGCCTGCGCCGTGACGGCTACCAGACCGCGTATGAAGGCGCTCGCGTCGTCTGCGAGGTGCTGGCGCGCCCCAAAGGCCTGCAGGCCTTCCGCATCGTCACCATGGATGAGTCGACAGCGATTCATCCGGCGCAGATGCCGCCGCCGCGAACCCATGTTACCGTAGCGCCGACGAGCGGTCTCGAACGGGCGCAGGTGAAATGGTTCAACAGGCTTCGCGGTTTCGGCTTCCTGACGCGCGGGGACGGGACGCCCGACATCTTCGTCCATATGGAGACGCTCCGCCGGTTCGGAATCACCGAACTGCGCCCCGGACAATTCGTTCTGGTCCGCTTCGGACCCGGACCGAAGGGCTTGATGGCCGCCGAAGTGCGTCCCGAGAGCGGCCCGCTCGGTCCATCATCGCACTGATCGCCGTATTCGTGTCGCTACAACGGTTCCCGCGGCCGGCAACCTCGCTGCTAGCCGCGGTCATTGGGTGCCTCCTCTGGGTTGCCCTCGTCCCGGCGCACGCCGCCGGCGAGGCGACCATCGAGATCGTCAGCAGCTCCGGCGTGCACGCCTTCTCCGTCGAGCTTGCCACCAACGACGCCGAGCGCGAGCGCGGGCTGATGTTCCGCAAGGAACTGCCTGAAGGCCGCGGCATGCTGTTCGATTTCGAGCGCGAGGCGCCGGTCGCCTTCTGGATGCATAACACCTACATCCCGCTCGACATGATCTTCATCCGTGCCGACGGGCGCATTCTGCGCATCGCGGAGAATGCAGAGCCGCTCTCGGACCGCCTCATTCCCTCCGGAGGGCCGGTCCGGGCGGTGCTGGAAGTGATCGGCGGCACTGCGCGCAAGCTCGGTATCGCGCCGGGTGACACGGTGACCGGCTCCATATTCAAGTCCAGCCACTAGAGCACACACCGATTCAACCGAATCGGGATGTGCTTTAGATTCTTGTTCTGTCGCATGTCCTTTTCGGAAAACCGGCTTCCACTTTTCCAAGACATGCTCTAGCCGCCAGGCGGGCGCCATGCTGGCCCGGCGGCGGAAACTTGCTGCCAAGCGGCGAAACATGTATCCAACAACGCGCCAAGTGTGCCGCGGGGTATAGCGCAGCCTGGTAGCGCGGCAGTTTTGGGTACTGCAGGTCGCAGGTTCGAATCCTGCTGCCCCGACCAACCCGCCTTCGCGGCGGATCGAGAGCTTCGGCGACGTATTGGGATCGATGGACGATGACCGCCCGCATCTACAAACCAGCCCGCACGGCCATGCAGTCCGGCCAGGCCAAGACCAAGGAATGGATGCTCGACTACGAGCCCGAGCAGCCGCGTACGGTTGAGCCGCTGATGGGCTGGACCAGCTCGGCCGACATGAAGCAGGAAGTGCAGATAGCCTTCGATACCAAGGAAGAGGCCATCGCATTCTGCGAGCGTCAGGGCATCCCCTACCAGGTGTTCGAGACCACGCCGCCGGCGCGGCCGCGCATCTCCTATTCCGACAATTTCGCCTATCCGCGCCGCGAAGCCTGGACGCATTGACCGCGCCACGCTTGCCCGGCGAGCCGGCAGGGCTGCCCGACGACGCTTTGAGGCGTGGTCGAGCGTAGTGCCGCATCCAGTCGCGGTTACATCATTTTCTTTATTTGAATGAGCTGAACTGCGTTCGCCGACTGTAAACGGCGCGGGGCATTTTCCTTTGCAAAGAGCTCCGACGTTTGGAATTCCGTACGAGGCCAAATCGTGTCTGTGGCGTTCACACGCCACGCAACTTTGGAGCTCGTGCGCAATGTCAATCCTCTCTCGTTCGCTTCTCGCAACCGCCGCGGTCGTCGCCCTGACTTGGACCACGACTTGGACCATTCCCGCGCATGCATTGAGCATGCACGAGTGCAGCGCCAAGTACCGCGCGGCGCAAACCGCAAACACGCTCAACGGCATGACCTGGAAAGAATTCCGCAAGGCCGAGTGCGGAGCGGGTGCGGCGGCGGCCCCGAGTGGCACTTCCACGAACACCGCGGATACGGCTGCCGCCCCGGCGGCAGCGCCCACGCCAGACAGCGCCAAGCCGTCCAAGACCACGCGCATTTTCGATACCGCGCCGACAGCCAATCAGACCGATGCGGTGTTCCCGATTGCGGTATCGCCGAAATATGCCAACAAGTCCGCCGGTAAGGCGCGCATGCACACCTGCCTCGATCAGTACGAGGCCAACAAGGCCGGCAATATGAACGGCGGCCTCAAATGGATCCAGAAAGGCGGAGGCTATTACAGCATGTGCAACAAGCGGCTGAAGGGCGCGTAGCGCGCAACACGCGACGCGTTGAACACCATCCCCGGTGCAGGCCGCCCTGCGAATCCAGCCCGCATGGGGCAGGCTGCGGGCGGCCGAAGCGCGGTGACGGCCCTCGCACAAAGTCGTGACCGCGCCGTGCGCCGCCCTCGCCGCAATTGTGATTGGTGCGCGAAGCCGGCCGCGTCCTAAACATACCCTGCCAAGTCCCGCGCGGCTCCGGCGAAACGCGCGGCCATGCCTGGAGGGAACAGATGAGATTATTGATCGCGCTCTTGATCCCCGCCGTCGGCCTTGTCGCGACCGCCGCGCAAGCCGCGGAGCGGGCCTTCACAATCCCGGCGCCGACGCTCGACCAAACGACGAAGGCCGACAAGGAGACCGTGGTGCTGGCGGGCGGCTGCTTTTGGGGCGTGCAGGCAGTGTTTCAGCACACCAAGGGCGTAACCTCGGCGGTTTCCGGCTATGCCGGCGGCGACAAATCGACGGCACATTATGAGACGGTCGGCACCGGCCGGACCGGCCACGCCGAATCCGTCGCGGTGACGTTCGATCCGCGGCAGATTTCCTTGGGCAAGATCTTGCAGATCTATTTCTCGGTCGCGCACAACCCGACCGAGCTGAACCGGCAAGGGCCGGACCTCGGTACGCAATACCGGTCGGCGATCTTCTATGCCGACGACGAACAGAAAAAGGTCGCGGCGGCTTATGTCGCCGAGCTCGACAAGGCGAAAGTGTTCCCGAGCCCGGTCGTCACCCAGATCGAGCCGCTGCGCGGCTTCTATCCGGCCGAGGACTACCACCAGGACTTCGCCGTGCTGCATCCGTCCTATCCGTATATCGTGTTCAACGATCTGCCGAAGGTCGACAATCTGAAGCGGCTGTTCGCGGCCGATTACCGCGAGACCCCGGTCACCGTCATGGCGGCGAGCAAACCCGGCGAATAAGTCTCCGTATCTGCCGCCTTTTTAGGCGCGGGCGAGGCGCGGGTCGGCGGCGATCTGCGCCTCTCGTCTATATAGCCACCCATCCCGTCCTGAAGTATCGTCTCAGCCGGCAGGCGGTTCGCCAACGGACCGCCGGAGAAAAAGGCGATTACGGGGAGGTAGGCCATGGCTGTGGCAACGACTTATGCGCCGCTATCGGAAGTTGAGCACAGCGTGCAGCTGCGCAAGGCGGTGATCGCTTCGACGATCGGCACCACGATCGAGTGGTACGATTTCTTCCTTTACGGCACCGCGGCGGGCCTCGTCTTCGGCAAGCTCTATTTTCCTAACTCAGACCCGCTTTCGGCGACGCTGCTTGCCTTCGGCACCTATTTCATCGGCTTCATCGGCCGGCCGGTCGGCGCGGCGATCTTCGGCCATTACGGCGATCGGATCGGGCGGAAGGCAACGTTGATCGCGACGCTGCTGTGCATGGGCATTGCTACTTTCCTGGTTGCCTTTGTGCCGACCTACGCGTCGATTGGCATCTGGGGCGCAATTTTGCTGACGATCTTGCGCGCGCTGCAGGGCATCGGCGTCGGCGGAGAATGGGGCGGCTCGGTACTGCTGGCCATGGAATGGTCGCGCACCCACGGCCAGCGCGGCCTGATCGCATCCTGGCCGCAATTCGGCGTACCGGCCGGACTGTTCCTCGCGAACCTCGCGGTGCTCGCCTTCAGCTGGCTGTCGGGCGATCAATTCCTGGTTTGGGGCTGGCGCATTCCCTTCGCGCTCTCGATCATTCTGGTCGGCGTCGGCCTGTGGATTCGATTGGGCATCCTCGAAACGCCGGTGTTTCAGAAGCTTCTCGACAGCAAGAAGGTCGAAAAGGCTCCGATCCTGGAAGTCATCAAGAAACAACCGCGCGAGATCATCCTCTCGGCGCTGGCGCGGCTTTCGGAGCAAACGCCATTCTATATCTTCACCGCTTTCATCTTCGCCTACGCGGTCGGCACGCTGAAGATGGATCGCAATTTCATTCTGACCGCGGTGATGGTGGCGGCGGTCGTTTCCTTCGTCACCATCCCGCTCTCCGGCCACATTTCCGATAAGATCGGGCGACGCAAAATGTACCTGATCGGCGTGGTCGCGGTCGGCCTGTTCGGCTTTCTCTATTTCGGCATGGTCGATACCGCGATCCCGTCGGCGGTGTTCGTCGCCATCGTGCTGTCGCTTATTCCGCACGACATCCAGTATGGCCCGCAGGCGGCGTTGATTGCCGAATCGTTCACGCCACGGCTGCGCTATAGTGGCGCCTCGCTCGGTTACCAGCTTGCCTCGGTCATCGCCGGCGGTCCGGCGCCGATCATCGCCACCGCCCTGTTGGCGACCTATAACACCGGCTATGCGGTCGCGATCTACATCGCCGCCTGCGCGGTGATCAGCGCGGTGGCGGCTGCGTTCATGCCCGACTATACCGGAAAGGATATCTCGACCGAATACGATGCCGGTGCATAACGGCTGACGCGCGTCGTATTGGCGGGCGCTGCTTCCTGTGAAATAAGGAAGATGCGGCGGGCACGGCCCGTTTGCTTCCTGACGGGAGGCAAGCGGCCGCGCCTGTTCGCCGACAGGCTCCTGGATTTTCTACAGGAATGAGCCGAAGTGCGATTGAGTCTTTGCACGATGCATCCGCGCGCGCTGCCTGTTGGGCGGAAATGAATCAGGCGGTCCCGCCCGGCGCGATCGAGCGCAAACGCGCGCAGCCGTTCTACCTGCAGCTTTGGTTTCTGGTGCTGGTGGCGATGGCGCTCGGCATCGCGCTCGGCCACTTCTATCCCGATGCCGGGGTGCGGGCGGAGCCGCTTGGCGACGCCTTCATCAAGGCGATCCGCGTCCTGATCGCACCGATCATTTTCTGCACGGTCGCGCACGGCATTGCCAGCATGGCCGACATGGCCAAGGTCGGCCGGGTTGCGCTCAAGGCGCTGATCTATTTCGAGGTGCTGACCACGCTGGCGCTGGTTCTCGGTCTAGTCGCGGTCAATGTCTTTGCACCGGGGGCCGGCATGAATGTCGACCTGTCGCATGTCGACACGGCGGCGGTCGCGCCTTACCTCGCGCAAACGCACAGCCGCACCACTACGGAATTTTTATTCGGTATCATTCCCAACACCTTCATCGGCGCGTTCGTCGAGGGCAACGTGCTGCAGGTCTTGTTCGTCTCGGTGCTGTGCGGCTTCGCGCTCAGCGCGATGGGGACCGCCGGCAAGCCGCTCACCGATCTGATCGGGACGGCCGCGCAGATGTTCTTCCGCATCGTCGGCATGGTGATGTGGGCGGCGCCGATCGGCGCGTTCGGCGCCATCGCCTTCACGGTCGGCAAGTTCGGCGCCGGCTCGCTGTTGTCCTTGGGCAAGCTCCTGGTCAGCTTCTACTTGACCTGCCTGATTTTCATTTTCGCCGTGCTCTGGCCGATCGCGCACTTGGCCGGCGTCAGCCTGTTCCGCTTCATGCGCTATATCCGCGAGGAGCTCTTGATCGTGATTGCGACCACGTCGTCGGAAACCGTGCTGCCGCGCATGATCTCAAAGCTCGAAGCGGCGGGCTGCGAGGACAGCGTGGTCGGACTGGTGATACCGACCGGCTATTCGTTCAATCTCGACGGCACCTGCCTATATCTTGCGACCGCGGCGGTGTTTCTGGCGCAGGCGACCAATACGCCCTTGCCGCTCACCGATCAGCTCGAGTTGCTCGCCGTGCTGCTGCTCGCCTCCAAGGGCGCAGCGGGCGTCGCCGGCGCAGCCTTCGTCGTGCTCGCGGCGACCTTGGGCGCGGTCGGCACCATTCCGGTCGAGAGCGTGGCGATCATTCTCGGGGTGCATCGACTGATGTCGCAGGCGATGGCGCCGACCAACTTGATCGGCAATGGCGTTGCGACGCTGGTCATCGCTCGCTGGGAACGGGCGCTGGACGAGACGCAGCTGCAAGCGGCGCTCACGGGGGTGTGAGATCGCAGGTCTGATTCATCGCCAAACGGCCGGTGCCGTCAGCGGCGATGATCGCGCGCAAGCTTGAAATGGCGCGCGATCAAATGGTCGATCGAGATCTCGCCAGGACCGCGCGCGATGAGCAGGAGGAAGCACGCCGCCCAGACGCCGTGCGTTGGCCATGCGCCCGGATAGACGAAGATCTCGATCACCGCCGTCATCAACAACAGGCCGAAAGCGGCAAAGCGTGCTGCGAGCCCGAGGACCAGCAAAGCCGGAAGAAGATGCTCGCCGAAGGCCGACAGGTAGGCGGCCGCAGTCGGATCGATGATCGGCAGCTGGTACTCGTTGGCAAAGAGGGCGATCGCGCTCGGTTTGAGGTGGAAGCCCGAGACCTTGGTCTGGCCGGATTGCCAGAATATCGCGGCGGGGAAGACCCGGGCGGCCAGCGCGATCAGCCAATAGGGAATGCGGTCCAGCGCCGCTAGTATTCGCGAAATGACACCCGCCAAACCGGGCGCGGACTTTGCCGCAACGGGGGTCGTGTCGCTCATGATGTCCCGCGCTCATTCGGCTCCCAAGAGGTGCAGCCGCTCGCGATGCCCCAGCCGATCAACGCCGCCAGAGTACCGGTAAGATCGAAGGCGGCGTCATCGGCCAACGCAGCGTCGGCAGCTGTGCCGAGCGAGCGGCCTTCAGCGAGCGCGTGGAAAAACGCGGCGCCGCCCGCCGGCAGCAGGCGGACCTCTACGTCGAGATACGGCCGGACGATAAGCGCATCCTCCGCGTTCCAGACCTCGATCGGCTCCAGCTTTTGTGCCGCGGAATTCATCGCCCAGATCGTGACGACCGGATACGCCGAGCGGACGATTTCCAGCGAAGGATGCAGATCGACGCGCAACCCCGACAGCGTCTTCGCATCAAGCTGTGCCAGCGCGCTGACGCCTAGCGGGGACGCCTCTGCCGCATGATAGGCGCGGGTGCGCGCGGCTTCGATCCGTGCCACGTCGGCGAGATAGGGGAGTTCGTGCGCTGGCTCGAATGCGCCAATGAAGTCGGCAAATTCATCACCGTAGGCGGCGAGCAGCGGCGAGCGCGGCGGCCGCTCTTGGACGAAGGCGCGCGCCATTGCGACAAAGAATTCCTTGCCGACGATTTTCGCGACAGCGGCAAAGCGCGCTTCGAGCGCGTCGATGAGCCCGGCAACCATATTGTTGCGATGGACCGCAAACCGCCGGTTTACGCTCGGTGCATTGTCGGAGACGATGCCGTGCGGCACAGGCAGCCCGGGATCAAGGAGCGCCGCCGCGACGGACGGTTCGAACGACGCCGGCGTGACGGGCGCGTTCATGCCGCCGACGCCTGCGCCTGACCGGCAAGAATCTGCTCGGCGGCAACTGCTTCCGCCCGCAGCGTCGGCCAGTCGGGAACGTTATTGTCCCACTCGATCAAGGTCGGCAGCGGTCCGGTGCGAGCGATGATCTCTGCATAGAGCCGCCAGACCGCATCGGCGACCGGCGAGCCATGCGCGTCGATCAGGAGCGGCGCACCGGCATCATCGGCCTCCTCGTGATGCCCCCCGAGATGAACTTCCCCGACGCATTCGAGCGGAAACGCGTCCAGGTAGGACGATGCGCTGATGCCGTGGTTGGTTGCCGAGACAAAAACATTGTTGACGTCGAGCAACAATCCGCACCCGGTTCGCTTGGCGACTTCAGCCAGGAATTCGGTCTCCGGGATCGTGCTGTCAGCGATGTCCACATAGGTCGATGGATTTTCGAGCAGCATGGTGCGCCCGAGCGCCGTCTGCACCTCGTCGACATGCTCGGCGACGCGGGCGAGCGTTTGCGGCGTGTAGGGCAGGGGCAAGAGGTCGTTGAAATAGACGCCGCCGTGCGACGACCAGGCGAGATGTTCGGAAAAGCTCTCCGGCGCGTAGCGGCCGCACAGCGCTTTCAGCCGGGCCAGGTGTTGGCGATCGAGCGCCTGCATCGAGCCGATCGACAATGCGACGCCGTGGATGGACAGCGCATAGCGCTCGCGCAGCGCGCGCAGCTGCGCGTGCGGTGGTCCCCCGGCGCCCATATAGTTTTCCGCGTGCACCTCGAAGAAACCAACAGGCTCAGCCGCGGCAAGAATGTCGCGAAAATGCGCCGGCTTGAAGCCGACGCCGGCGCGCGCTGGAAGATGCGATCGGATGCGCATGCGACCTCCCTCAAAAATCGCCCAGGACTACCCTACTCAGGACTACCCCACCCATGACTGCCGAACGCACGACGACCCAACGCATGACTACCCAAACCCATGGCCACCGTGGAGACCCACCTGCCGACCCGTCCGATTCGGGGTTTTAGGACTTGCTCGGCTCGAGCGAGCCGGCGCCCTTCGGCGTCTTGATCGCTTCGCACGTTCCCCTGGGAACGTACTTCCAGGCATTGCCTTGATAGTCGGCGGCCGACGTGCCGGCGCAGGTCGTACCGGGGCCGGCGGCGCAGTCATTTTCGCCCTTGAGCGCGACGCCGAAACATTTGTCCATGGTCGGCTGCGGCGGCTTTGGCGCGGCGACGGCCGCCGTCGTGACCATCGCCAATGCGGCGGCAAAAGAACTGGCAATCGTCGCGGCGGTGAAGACGTTTTTGGAAGTCATCGCTGATCCTTTCAAGAAAACCGTTGGGAACTGTCCGGCAAAGTCCGGCGGGCGATCGATTTCATAGCAACGCGCAAACGCGACCCGCCGTCATTTTTGTTTGCGGCCGTCTCACAATCGTGTGACGCGGATTCGCCGTCCAAAATAAAATCCTGCTGCCCGGGCGGCGGTCAAGGCGCATCGCACAACCGCAGGCACAAGCCAATTGCGCCTTATTTTACTTTCATTGCGTTGGTTGCTTCCCAATCCTTGCCCGGCGGCGAGGCAAGAAACTCGCGGCAACGCGCGAGCATGATCTGCGCCGGCTCGTCCGATGTCTTCGCCGCCAATACCTCCCGGAAAAGGCTTATGGCGCGGGCAAAATCCTGCGCCCGATAGGCGGCGAGCGCCGATTCGTAAAGCGCGACCCAGTGCGGCGGCTTCTCCCCGTGCTCGGGCATGCCGAGCAATTCATAGATGGCGAGTCCGCCGGCGCGGCCATACACGACCAGCCGGTCGAGTTCGCGCACCAGAATGCGATGGCCGGCAAGGCGTCGCGTTTCCTCGCCGATGATGATTTCCGTGCCGTATTGCTTGTTGGCGCCTTCCAGCCGGCTCGCCACATTCACGGCATCGCCAATCACCGTATAGTTGAGCCGGAGCTCCGAACCGATATTGCCGACCAGCATGTCGCCGGAATTGATGCCGATTCGCACCTTGACCGGCCGCCCATGATCGTCGGCCAATCCCGAAGCGTGCAACGAGCGCTGACATGCCAGCGCCGCGCGGCAGGCGTCGACGGCATGATCGGGGTTGGCCATGGGCGCGCCCCAAAACGCCATCACCGCGTCGCCGATGAACTTGTCGATCGTGCCGCCGTGGTCGCTGATTTCGCGCGACACGGAGTCCAGGTAGCGTGACAGCAGCGGGATGATGCGGTCGCCCAGCCGCTCCGACAGGCCGGTAAAGCCAGCAATGTCGGCGAACATGACGGTCAAGGTGCGAACTGAACCACCGGGCCGCGCTTCGACACCTTCGCGCAGCAGCGTGCGCACGAGGTCCGCCGGAATGTATTTGCGGAAGGCGGCGAGACCGCCGGCCATGTCGGCAATCGCAGTCGACAGATTGGCAAGTTCGACCACGCGGGAGGGATGCCGCCGCACCCGATCGAGGTCAAAACGTTCGACGTGTTTGAGTTCATCGGCGACGGTGATCAACGGCCTGGCGATGACGCGCCGGGCAAGCCACGCCGACAGAATACCCGCCGCGGTCACGAGAAAGACCAAGCCGACAAGCAGGCGCCGAATGGTGGTCTCGATCGGGCCCAGAAATTCCGCCTCGGGAATGACGGTGGCGAGCGTCCAGCCGGCAAAGTCCAGAGCAGTCAGCGTAACGGCATAACCTTCGCCGGCGGCGACCATTCGCATTCCGCGCGACTTGTCGCCGGCAGCGCCGGCGGCGCTGCCGGCTTCCCTCAGCGCCACCTGCGCCACCGGGAGCAGCGGCTGATCGTGACGCTGCATGTGCACTTCGTCGGCATCCGGATCCGGCGCCGCGATCACCGCTCCGTCGCGGCCGAGGATGAAGGCCGCGCCGGTCTTTCCTACCGACAGCTGCGACAGAAATTGGGCCAGACGTGTATTTTCGATGATGACGGCGAGTACCCCCTGGCGTTTCTGATAGACATCGATCGGGCCGGCGTAAGCGATCGATGGACGCAAACCGACCGGCGAGGCACTCACCTCGAACCAGCTCGGCTCGTCTTCGGCAATGCCCTTCTTGTACCATTCCTGATCGGTGACTTTGTAATCGGTGTTTTCGAAGCGGCGTTTCTGAAATTCGATGTCGCCGACGACGACGCGATATTCGTCGATGCGGCGTTTGACGACGCCGTCGACGTTGCCGATCTCCATCATCTCAAGCCCCAGGTCGCCGAGCTTGTGCGCGGCGAAAAACGCGCCGTCCGGCCAGCCGAACGCGACCCAGGAAATGCCCGGCTGCGCCTGCAATTGCGAGAGAAAGACGAATTCGCGCTTGTCGGCCTCGCGCGTCTCCAGCACGTTTTGCACAAACAAGGTGCGGATCGCGGTGTGCGCGGCGCGCGCCTCGGTCGTGATGGAGTCGAGCTCTTTCTGAACCGCGGAGACGATCTGCTCGTCGATAGTGGCGGCCAGCGCGTGGCTGTTCGCTTCCGCGGTCCGCCACCACAATACGTGGACTCCCACGGCGGTGATGATGATCGACGTGAGCACGAGGCCGGAAATCGCCAGACGAATTCCAATCCGCATGACTGCTGAGCGCCTTTGTCGTGTGAAAGAGTCCTTGGCGGCTTCGCCTAGCTTACCCTGGTCGCAGGCCTCAGATCCCGCCGGTCTCAGGCCATTGCGACCTTCAGGGACTGCATGTGGCAGTTCGGTTATATCTCGTTGCGCCGGGACATCCTTCCCTGAACGCCGCGCTTGCCTCCCAGGCCTTGGCGCTTGAAGGGGCCGCACGAGCTTTTCCGCGATTGAGGGTCCCGAAATCCCCCGAATCGGCAAGCGATACCGGCTTTCTTGGCTGCGCGGGGTGTGAATACGCGGTGAATTCTCTACTATTTGTCGTGGACTCCCCGGGAGTTCGCGGGTAAGTTGGCGGCCTTAGTGGGGATGCGGGTAGGAAAGAGCGGGGCGCTGCCGATCGTCCCGCCGAATCCAATTCGGGGTGTACTTCAAACCCGGTTTGGAGGAGCCCGCGATGTTTAGGCTACCTGCTTACGATCCGCTAGGAATTGCAATGCTAGGATTTGGCATCTTGGCCGTCGCGGCCTTGGCGGCATTTGCTTATTAGCCGGCCCACCGGCCTCTCCAGCTCAAACGAGAAATACCTAGGGAGAACGTCCATGCTCCTCGCAATGGATTTTCGGCGTCAGGCGCGCGTATGCGCGCGCTTGGCAGAGGATTGCGATGACCGGCGTTTGGCCGAGCGCCTGCGAAGGATGGCATCTGACCTGTTGGCGAAGGCGGACGAGTTCGAAGAATTGCCGCACGAGCGCGCCGACCATAAAGATCGCAAAAGGGTCGCGCTTTCCTAACATGGAGGGTGTTCGGCGGCGAGTGGCAGCTAAAACGAGAGGATGGGCGCGCGCTTCGCTGCCCCTATCGAATTTCCTCGACAGCCTCTTGAAGTGCGAGCGCCGGTCAGATGCACGTCATCTGCGGCAGATTCTGTGCAGTTGAGAAATGTTGCCTGTTCTGTACGCCCGCTTCGAACGCGAATTTACGCGAGGGCCATCTTCCTTCCTTACATGAGTCTCACGATAGCATTCATCGATCCAGACGAGCATCGGCACTTCCACCAAATCGGGGCGACCTGACGTCCGGCGCGCCAAATACACACCATGATCGCGAATGCAGAAGCGAATGAAAATCGCAAGGCCCAGGTCGCTCGCATAGACCGTTTTTTAGAAATGTCGCAGTTTGCGATTTTGAGCTGCCAGAGAGCGCGTGCCGAAACCGCTCGGCTTGAAATGGCAGCCATCGTGCCATCGGCAGGCCTAAATGCCGCATGCGCAAGAGCGCCTGTCGGGTGTTCAGCAAACGGGAGAAAAATCATGCAGGCCAAGTCTATCGTCGCATTGGCAATCGGTAGTTTCGCGCTTGGTGCAGCAGCGGTCCAAACGCTCCATGCTCAAGCCAAGCCGCCGGCCTTCGTCGTCGCGGAGATCGTCGTCAAGGATCAGGATGGCTACAACACCAATTTTCTCAAGCCGGCGCAAAAGGCCATCGTCGACCACGGCGGCAAATATCTGGCCGGCGGCTATAACAAGGCGCTGGGCCTCGCTGGCAGCGAGCCTGCCAATCGCGTCGTCATCCTTCAGTTCGCGAACATGGATGCAGTCAAGGCGTGGCGCGAAGAGGGTGCCGCCGACATGGAGAACAACGTAGGCAACAAGTACGCCACGTTCCGCGCCTTCGCGGTCGAAGGCGTGATGCCCTGAATCGGATAAAGCTCAAAGCAATATGGTGGCCCGGTTGGCCATCTTTTTTAGCTCAAGACGTGGCTGGAGCACATCCCGATTCAACCGAATCGGGATGTGCTCTGGATTCTTGTTCTGTCGCATGTCCTTTTCTGAAAGTCGGCTTCCACTTTTCCGGGGACATGCTCTAAAGTCCCAGGTAGCTCGTCTTGACCCGTTCGGAATTCAACAGTTCTCGCGCTTGGCCTTCGAGCGCGATGGCGCCGTTCTCGAGCATGTAGGCGTAGTCGGCGACTTCGAGACTTAATTGGACATCTTGCTCAACGAGACAAACGGCGACGCCGCTGCGCGCAATCGCGACGACCGTCGGGAAAAGTTGCTCGATTATGGTCGGCGCAAGGCCAAGGCTGGGTTCATCGAGCAGCAATAGGCGTGGCGCCGACATCAAGCCGCGGGCGATCGCCAGCATTTGCTGCTCGCCGCCGGACAGCGCGCCGGCAAGGCTGCGGCGCCGCTCGCGCAAACGAGGAAAAAGACTATACATGTGCGCCATTCGCTCGGCCGCGCCGGCCCGCGCACGCGCGCAATAGGCGCCCACCCGCAGCGTTTCCTCGACGGTGAATTCCGGAAACACCAGCCGGCCTTCCGGAACGAGCGCGAGACCGGCTTCGACGCGTTCGCTCGGCCGCGCCTCAGTCAGATCGCGGCCGGCAAAAAAGATCCGGCCGGAGCGCGCCGGCAGCAAGCCGGCAAGCGCCCGCATCGCCGTGGTCTTGCCCGATCCGTTGCTGCCGATCAGCGCGGTGATGGCGCCGTCGGCGATGGCGAAGTTCACCTCGCGCAGCACCGCGACATCGCCGTAGCCGGCGCAAAGATTGCGAACCTCCAGAAGCGCGCTCACGTCTGCCTCGTGCCGAGATAGCAGGCGATGACCCGCGGATCGGCGACGATCTCAGCCGGCGACCCTTCCGCGATCTTCTCGCCGTGATGCAGCACGACGATGCGCTGGCACAATTGGGTAAGCGCGCGCATGACGTGCTCGATGACGACGAGCGTCAGATTGCGGCGGCGATGGACCGCACGAATGATGTCGAGCGCGTCCGCGACTTCGGTTGCGGTCAGTCCGGCCAGCACTTCGTCCAGCAAGAGGAGGCGAGGGCCGGTGGCGAGGGCGCGGGCAATTTCCAGACGTTTGCGGCCGGCGAGCGTCAGCGTTTCGGCGCGCCGCCCGAGATCGGGCGCCAATCCGACCTCGCCGAGGATCTCGCGCGCACGGTCTTCGGCGGCGGCGCGCGAGCGTTCGCGCTCGCGGCCATACATGGCCGCGACCACGAGATTGTCGATGACGCGCAAGCCGCCAAACGGTCGCACGATCTGGAAGGTGCGCGCGACGCCCAAGCGGGCCGCGGCGTAGGGCGGCTTGCGGTCGATACGCGTGCCATCGAACCAGATTTCACCAGTGGTCGGACGCTGCGTGCCGGCGATCAGGCTGAAGGCGGTGGTCTTACCGGCGCCGTTTGCTCCCATCAGTCCGACGATTTCGCCGGCGGCGACCGTGAAGCTTACGCCCCGCAGCGCCGCCACGCCGCCATAGGATTTGCCGACATTGTCGAGCCGCAGCAGCGTCATTCCTCGGCGGCTCCAAACAGGCGCTGCGCCCGGCCCACAAGGCCCTCCGGCACGAACAGCACGAAAGCAACCAGGAGCGCACCGAGAATGATCATGTAGATTTCTGGGGCGCGGGCCCACAGCAGTTCCGACATCAAGACCAGCAGTACGGCGCCCAACAGCGGACCCGGCACTTCGTCGCTGCCGCCGAGAATGGCGATGGTCACGATCGTGAACGAGGTAGTCGGGCTGAAGGCCTGCAGCGGCTCGAAATAGGTAGAACGCAGGATCATGAGCCCGCCGACCATGCCGGGGATGATGGCCGAAAGAACGAAGGCCAAAAGCTTCAAGGCAGGCGCGTTTACGCCGACCGCTTCGGCGGCGACTTCGTCTTCGCGGATGGCGAGAAGCCCGGTGCCGAGCCGAGCGGAACGGACGACATAGAGCACGATCATGCTTGCGACCGTGAGCGCCAGCATCGCTTCAAACAGAACGCCCAGGCTCGGCGTTCCGATCAACAGCCGTCCGTTGCGGCCGAGGCCCGCCTCGGTGCTGATCACGACATATTTGATGAACTCGGAGACGCCGAGCGTCAGGATCACAAAATAGGGGCCACGCACGCGCAGGCATGGCCAGCCGAGACAGCCGGCGAGCAGCGCGGCCGCAAGCCCGCTCACGGGAATTGCGAGCCACAACGGCACCACCAGCCACAACAAGACGGTGACATAGGCGCCGGCGCCATAAAATGCCGCGTGGCCGAGGGAGATGTAGCCGGACAGGCCGGAGAACATAGCCCAGCTTTCGGCGAGCGCTATCCACATCAGGAGACTGAGCCCGATGCCGAGCGCATAAGGTCCGGCCACCAGCGGCAGCGCCGCGCAGCCGCCGATCGCGATCAGGCAGGCCAGCGCAATATGCCACTGCCGGATCATCGCGCCCTGATCGATCTGCCCAACAGGCCTTGCGGCCGCAACAGCAGCACTGCGATGAATACGCCATAGACGAGGATGGAGCGGAAACTCGGCGAGATCAGCGCCACGCCGTAGACCTCGACGGCTGCCAGAACCACGGCGCCGAAAATGCTTCCGGTGAGATTGCCAAGGCCGCCGAGAATGATGATGACGAATCCGGAGACGGTAAAGGGAAAGCCCATGAAGGGCGAAATTTCCTGCGTCGTGCTGATCAGGGCGCCGGCAAGCGCAGCGAGCGCGAAGCCCAAGGCAAACACCTGCACATTGATCCGGTCGACATCGATGCCGACCAGAGCGGCGGCATCGCGGTGCTGAATGATGGCGCGCATCGCCATGCCGGAGCGGGCATAGCGGAAGAACAGGACGCAGGCGAAACAGGCGGTCGCCGCTATCGCCAGAGCGGCCAGCCGGTTGGCGGCAACGCGCGCATCGCCGATGGCGACGACATTGTCGAGATACTGATAGCCGCGATTGTTGGCGGTGAAGGCGAGTGCGGCGGCGTTTTGCACGATGATCGAGATGCCGAAGAACAACAGGAGAGAATTCGACTCGACCCGTTGCAGCAAGCGGACCGAGCGGAACAGCCGCCGGATCACTGCGATGTAGATCAGCGCGCCGGCGAGCGCCGCCAGCGCCATGGCAATGAGTGCCGACAGGAGCGGGCTGATGCCAAAGCGGACGAAGCCCCAATAGGCGACATAACCGCCCAGCATCACGAGTTCACCATGCGCCACATTGAGGAGGCGCATGGTGCCGTAAACGAGGTTCAGTCCGATGGCGACAAGTGCGTAGAGCGAAGCCAGCACCAGCACCGAAGCCAGAAGCTGGCCCGAGAGGAGGATGCTCAGATTCACTGTCCGCTCCGCCGGCGGCTGGTACGCCGCTTAGGCGTTTACTTGGCCCATCCCGATTTCGGCTCGAAGCTTGCGGTCGTCTCCGACGCCGGCCACACGATCTGCGCCTCGCCCTTCTGGAATTGCAAGAACATGGTCGGGGTCGTGACATTCTCGACGCCCTTGAACTTGACCGGCCCGTTGATGGTGTCGAAGGTCTCCGTCGAGATCGCTTCGCGGATCTTCGCCTTGTCGAGGCCGGCGGTCTTCACCGCCTGTTCGAGGATCTCGATCGACATCCAGGCAAGGGCGGAGTCGAGGTAATCCGGCGGCTCGTTGAACTTCTTCTTATAAGCCTCGTAGAAAGGCATGGCTTTCGGCCACTTTGCCTCGTGCGGCGACCAGTGACCCATGGTGACGATGCCGTCCAGATTGGGGCCGAACATTTTCGAGAAGAAATAATCGGCCGGGCCGACCAGCACGAGCTGGAACGGCGCCTTGATGTCGAGCTCGCGCGCGCCCTTGATGAACAGGATCGAGTCGGGCGGGTAGGAGAGGGAGATCGTCGCGTCCGGCGCGGCCTGTTTGATCTTGGTCAGCGTCGCGGTCAGATCCTTCACGTCCGGCGCATATTCGTCATTCACCACGACCTTGATGCCGGCCTGTTCCAGCGCCGGCATCAGATACTTTTTCACTTCGAGCGAGAACGGGAGCTGCAGCGTCGTGACCGAGGCGGTCTTGACCTTCTGCTGCACCAGGAACTTGGCAAGCTCGGTGGCCATTCGGTCAGGAATGCACGAGGTCGGGAACCAGATGTTGCCGGGCTTGATCTCGCGGATCGTGACCGAGGCGGCGGAATTGCCCACCAGCGGGAACTGATATTTCTCGAGGATGCCGGCGATGGCGAAATGGAACGGCGTGCCCCAGGGCGCGAGCAGGAGATCGGCCTTGTCGTCGGTGATCAGCTTCTCATAGATCTGCGGCGCTTTGCCGAAGTCCGATTGATCGTCGTAGGAAATGAACTTTACCGGCCGTTTCTTGCCGCCGACATCGATCCCACCGGCCGCGGCCACCTGATCCTGCCACAGCTCGTAGGTGTTGATCTGCGTATGCGCGGCCGGCGCAAACGGACCGGTCTTCGATATGGCGTAACCGATCTTGATCGGTTCGTCCGCTGCCGCCGCGGTCATTCCCGCAGCGAGCAGCGTCGCGGCCAATGCCAATGACAACTTCATCGTCGTGCTCCCCTCTTCAGCGACAATCGTTTGTCGCTATCGGTACCAGTTGCACTTCCACTTGAGCATCGGCAGCCTGGACATTCCCCGAACCCTACCAACCCGGCGGGCGGGAAACGGTGATGTGCGGCTGGACTTCTTCTTCCGTCGGCACCCATTTGAGTTTGATGTCGCGGGTTTTGGGATGGAGCTGGTGCGACCCAAGCCCCTCCGTAAATCCTTTCTCCCGAAGCTTGGCGCGCAGCTCTGCCGTCTTCTTCTCGTCGATGCGGTAATCGAGCGCCTCCGCATCGACGACGTCGATGGCGACGCCGTAATAGTCACGCGCCGTCTCCACCGTCAGCCACTCGTCCATCACGTCGGTAAGCACGAGCTGCGGGTCGCGCTCGAGCGGATCGCCGAAGCCGCCACCGCCCGAGGAGGCATAGAAGATCTTGTCGCCCTTTTTCAGCTCGACGCCGGTCGCATACATGCCGGCATTGAACTCGCGGTCTGTGCCTTTGTTGATGATCAGATTGCAGCCGCCGCCGTTCAAGCCGCCGGCCATGCCGAACGGCGTGAACTTTTCGCGGTCGCCGTGGATGGTCATGGTGACGTCGCTGAGCACGGTCATCTCGCGCACCAGCGCAAAGCCGCCACGGTGCGCGCCATGCCCGCAGGAATCAATGCGCGCTTCGTAGCGGGTATAAAGGACGGGGAACCAGCGCTCCTCTAGCTCTTGCGGAATCGTGCGCGCATTGCAGAAGCGCATGAAGATCAGCGATTTGCCGTCCTTGAAGGTGCGCGCATTCTCGCCGCCGACCGCATAGGTGTACTGAACGAACGATTTCTTGGTGCGCGGATTGTAGCCGCCCATGCACAGGTTGGTCAGACTAACGGCGGCCGGATAGACCCGCCATGGCTGCACGCTGCTCATCGGCCCGGCCAGGCAGGCGATGGTCACCGCTTCCACTTTATCGAACGCGCCCGACGCGTAGCCGGTGGTCGGCGCGGGCTCCACCACGTCGACGCAGGTGCCTTTCTTGGAGAGGATTTCCAGATTGCGGATGATGCCGTGGTTGAGCGGGAAGAGCTGCGGAAAGCAGATCATGAAGCCGAGATAATTGCCGCCGGTCAGCGTCGCGTAGCTGCAGCCCCACGATCCGCGCGGCTGCGGCCCGCTCTCGGTCCAGTCGAACGTGAGCTTGGTGCCGCTTTTGGTCATCGTGCAATGCACGCGGATCGGCGGCTTGCCCGGCGTCATCACGTCTTGATCGCCGAAATCCTCGAACTCCCAGGTGCCGTCCGGCAATTGTTCGAGCTCGGCGAGCATCACGCGCTCGGAATAGTTGAACTGTTCCTCGAAGGCGGTGTACAGCGTCTCGACGCCATAACGTTCGCACAATTCGTGCACGCGCCGGTCGATCAGTTTCGCCGCTTCGAACTGCGCCTGCAGATCGGCGCGCCGCTCGACTGCGCCGCGGATGTTGATCGCGATCAGGCTGAACAATTCCTCGTCGAGCACGTCGCTCTTGAACAGCCGGATCGGCGGAATGCGGATGCCTTCCGCGTAGCAGGTGGTCGCTTCCGGATTGAACGTGCCGGGCATCGGCCCGCCCATGTCGGCCCAATGGATCACGGTGCAGGCGAACGCCACCACCTGGTCGTCAAAAAAGATCGGGCGGATGAGGCGCGTGTCGTTGACATGCGAGCCGGTGCGGTAGGGATCGGAGAACAGGAACGTGTCGCCCCGCTGCATCGACTCGACGGGGCGGTCTTTGAGCAGCTCGACCACCGAGGGACCGAACGAGGCATAGTGCGCGGCGGCGTCGGTGTGGCCGTGGGCCACCAGCCGGCCGTCTTTGGTGAGCAGCGCGTTCGAGCGGTCGCGGCCCATGCCGACCACCGGATGGTAGGCAACGCGCTCGATCGTGGTCGATGCCTCATAGCAGGCGGCGACAAAGGCATTGCGCATCACCTCGAAGGTGATGAGGTCCATGCCGATGTCGCTGACATGGGTCAGCTTTTCCTTGACACCAAATACGGCGTCGGATTGTTGCGCGCTCGCGGATGCCTTTTGCATCGTGTGCCTACCGTTCAACCTTGATGACCAGGTTACCGTATTGGTCGGGCGTGCAGAGAGTGCCGGGCGGCATCACCGTCGTGGTGTCCGGCTGCTCGACGATCGCCGGCCCCTCGAATGACAAGCCGACCGGCAGCTTGCCGCGCTCGTAGATCGCCGCCTCGACAAATCCGGAGCCGCGGAACCAGACGCTGCGCCGGCCCTTGTGGGCGTCGGCGAGCGAGGCGGGGCGGCTGATTTCCGGCAGGTGCGGCTTGGGAATCTGTCCGATGGCGATGACGCGCAGATTGACCAGCTCGACCGGCGCATATCCCGGCGGCAGGGTGTAACCATAGGCCGCCTGCATCGCCGCCATGAAATCGCGCGTGATGCCGTCGAGATGGGTGATGCGCTCGTCCCTGATCGCCACCGTGAAAAAGCGCGACTGACTGAAATACTTCACGTCGACATAGCGTTCGATCTCGATCTGGTCGGCGCGCATGCCTTCGCGCAACAGCGTTTCCTTTGCTTTCTTGACCAGATCGTCGAACGCGGCGTTGAGCTTGTCATAGTCGAGTTCGGCTTCGATTTTGTGCAGCGGCTCGGTGAATTCGTGTTTGACGTCGACACGTATGGCGCCGAAGGCCGACGCGTAACCGGGAAGCGGCGGCACGATCACGGTCGAGGCGCCGATTTCGCGCGCGAGGTCGCAGGCATACATGGCGCCGCCGCCGCCATAAGGAACGATGGCGAAGTCGCGCGGATCCCAGCCGCGGCTCACGGTCTGCAAGCGCATCGCCATCATCAGATTGGTCATGGCGACCATGTACATGTTGGCCGCCGAGGTCTCGGCGTCCCAGGCGTAGTGATGACCGATCTTGTTTTCCAGCGCCTGCCGCGACAGCTTGGCGTCGACCTGCATCTCGCCGCCGAGATAATAGTTCGGATCAATGCGGCCGAGCACGATCTGGGTGTCGGTGTTGGTCGGCTCGGTGCCGCCCGCGCCATAACAGGCGGGCCCGGGCACCGCGCCCATGCTCTGCGGCCCGACATTGAGAATGCCGCCCTTATCGACCCAGCCGATCGAGCCGCCGCCGGCGCCGATGTAAACCGTGTCCACCGACGGCAGACAGCACGGTACATTCCAGAGAATTTTCCATTCGTGCGTGATGGCGGGCTTGCCGCGATAGATGATCGAGACGTTGTTGGTGGTGCCGCCGGTCTCGAACGCGATGACGTTTTCGAAACCCGCGAGCGAGCCGATATAGCCCGCAAGTCCCACCGCGCCGGAGACCGGCGAAGAGTGAAATGTGCGGGCGGGAAGCTTCAGCGCCTCGTCCATGCCGATGACGCCGCCGCCCGACGTCGTCACCAGGATGGCGCCGTCATACCCCCAATCGGTCCTCAGGCGGTCGGCGAGGCCTTTCAGGTAATTCTTGAGGATCGGCGACACGTAAGCATTGAGCACCGTCGTGCAGGTGCGCTCGAATTCGAGCATCTGCGGCAGCACTTCGTGCGACAGTGTGATGTCGATATCCGGCAGTTCCTGGCGCAGGATTTCGCGGGTGCGCAGCTCGTGTACCGGATTCATGAACGAATCCATGTACACCACGGCGACCGACTCGATGCCGCGCTTTTTGATCATCCGAGCGGCGCGCTGTACGTCCTCTTCCGCCAGCGGCGTGACGATCTCGCCGTAGGGGCTGACACGCTCGCGCACCACCAGCACGTTACGCCGCGGCACGATCAATTCCGGCGGATCCCAATCGAGCTCGAAGGCGGAAATGCGCTCGGCGCGGCCGCCGCCGAGCACGTCGCGAAAACCCTCGGTGGTGATCAGCGCAGTCTTGACTCCCTTGCGTTCGAGAATGGCGTTGGTGGAAACCGTGGCGCCGTGGCGGAACGAGAGCGTCTCCTCGCCGCGGATGCCGGCACGCGCCAAGCCGTTGATCACGCCGTCGAAAAAGGTGGGCGGCGTGGAAGGGACCTTGCCGATCCGCTGCTCGCCGGTCTCCAGATTGACCCCGATCACATCGGTGAACGTACCGCCGATGTCGGTGCCAACCACCCAGACGCGCTTGCCGCTCATGCTCTTCGTTCCACCCTGACAATCCTCGCTCAGGCCTCACCGGACCATTAATGAACATTATTCGTTATTCAGAAGCTGTCAATCCGCCTACCGCCGTGCCTTGGGCTGATCCCGCCGGTATGACCGGGCTGCTCAGGCCTTGGCCTCGCCCTCCAACATCGCTTCGAGCACGCGCGGCGGGGTCAGCGGCAATCGCCGCAGGCGCACGCCGACGGCGGCGTTCACCGCGTTGGTGATCGCCGCAGCAACGCTGTTGATCCCGATCTCGCCGACGCTTTTTGCACCGTAAGGCCCGCGCGGATCGTGCGATTCGACGATGATCGCTTTCAGCTCCGAGGGGGCTTCCATGAAAGTCGGAATTTTGTAGTCCATCAATGTCGGGTTGATGAGCTGCGCGCCGTTCCAGACCATTTCTTCGAACAGCGCGAAGCCGAGGCCCTGGACGAAGGCGCCCTCGATCTGCCCTTCGACCATTTGCGGATTGATGGCGCGGCCGACATCGCAGGCCGACCAGGCCTGCTGCACCTTGCATTTGCCGGTCGTTTCATCGACTTCTACATCGACCGCGGTGGCGTTGAAGACGAAGGCGCCGATCTGCGGGAAGGGCAGGCCGACGACGGTGGCGCGCTTGGGGTCGACGGTTTTTTGATTGAACACCCAGCTGTGGCTGCCGATGATGGGACCGCCGGCCGCCCAATGCGCGCGGCCGGAAACGGTCGCGAAGCTGATATTGCGCTGCGGGACGCCCTTCACCGCGACCAGGCCGCCGGGAACAAGCTCCAGATCCTCAGGCGCACATTCCAGAATCTCGGCGGCCTGATCCTTGATCTTGCGTTCGACTTCGGCGGCGGCACCGATCACCGACGTACCGGTCATGTAGGTGATGCGGCTCGC
>Ga0187781_10000618_pt1 | contig 25602 bp, 20 predicted proteins | sample 0715_SJ02_MP02_2_FD_132447 | JGI IMG/M metagenome (GOLD analysis project Ga0187781, IMG submission 132447) | Tropical peat soil microbial communities from peatlands in Department of Meta, Colombia - 0715_SJ02_MP02_20_MG | ecosystem: Environmental > Terrestrial > Soil > Wetlands > Peat | place... | reverse complement strand
TCGAAAGTCGAATGGTCCGCCAGGTCGTGAATGTCATAGCCGCGATAGGCAAGCACTCCAGCATCGCCGTCGATGTAGCAAATACTCGAGGTGGTCGCGACCACCCCTTCCAGGCCCTTAGGCGCTTGCGTAACGGTTGACATGATTCCTCGCTGGCAAAAATGATTCAGGCTTCAGCGTTGACCTCTCCGGATCCCACATTCCACCGACCCACCCCCTTTTTTTATACGCCAGATGCGAATGACTTTCCAAGCTCGCGGGTCCGTAATACTCACTCCGGCCATATCTCTGCTGCCGTTCCCCCGAAAATGCGCTCCTTCACCGCCGCCTCGAGCGGCAAGGCCCGGAACGCCTTCACGTTTTGCTTAATGTCCGGCACGCCCGGCCCCGGCCAGTCCGTTCCAAACAGCGCCTTGTGCGCAAGTTCCGTGAGCCGTGGAAAATATTCCAACAGCGTCTTCGGCGGAATCCCGCTGATATCGAGATACACGTTGGCATGCCGCCGCAGCAGAAAAAACGCCGTGTCCATCCACAACGGACGTCCTCCGTGAGCAGAATCTTCAGCTTCGGAAAATCTACCGCTACATCGTCTACATACATCGGGTCGCCGTACTTGTTTCGCGCTCCGGCAAACACCGATGTTCCGGTGTGAAACATCACCGGAATCTCATTCGCCTCCGCCGCCCGGTAAATGATTTCCAACTCCTTCACGCCGCGCAAATAATCGTTGGGATAAAGCAGTTGATGGGGCGGATGAATCTTGATCATGCGGATTCCCAGCCGCAGGATCTCCTCCACATCGGCCAGAATGTTTTTCGTGTGCCGCGGATGCAGGCTCCCGCAGGCTATCAGGCGCTTGGGATTCTCCTTCACATACTCGGCCACAAAGGGATTCACCGCCGAGGTAAACCCAATCACCTCCGGAGCCACATAGTTGATCAGGGCGGCCCGCTCCACTCCGCAGCGGTCAAGATATTTAAGAAACTCCTTCGCCGACCGGCAATACAGCTCGATCTCCGCGAAGTTCGCGCGATTCTGCTTCATCAACTCCAGCGCCGCCGGTTTGAATAGCTCCAGCGGTTGGATATGAACATGGCAATCAGTGATCAAAGGCAACTCCTAGCTGTTAGCTTCTAAAACATCTGATTTTGGTTGCTAGGAGCTAGTAGCTAGAAGCTAGAAGCTCTCAATACAACGGCACCTTCGGGTCCACAGTCCGCGCCCAACCGTCAATTCCGCCGCGCATCGACTGCACTTTCTCGAAGCCCTGCTGCCGCAGCCAGTTCGTAACCGTCAGCGAGCGCACACCATGATGGCACACCACCACGATATGATCTTCCGGATCCAGTTCCTGATGCGCGCGGGACGGCAGATCCCCCATTGGAATCAATTTCGCTCCCTCAATCCGCGCCGTCTCATATTCACAGGGCTCGCGCACATCGAGGAGCGTAAACGACGCTCCACTTTTCTGGAGCGCCTTCACCTGCCCCGCCGAAATTTCAAACTCCATCTCGAAAGCCTCCTCAGAAATTGCTCACCCTTGCCCGCGGCGGATTCGGCCACGCGAATCCCGTTTCGCAGACTGCAAACTCGACGACGCGCGGCTTGCCCTGCAGTCGAACCACTGCCTGTGCTATTTTGTCAGGTTCGCGTCGCGCCAACGCTCTCCGAACGGCACGAATCATTTGATCTTCAAAAGAGGTTGGGTGCTGCCCATGTCCAGGCTCCGGTTTGCTTTCTTGCTTTGTGTTTGTTTTCAGGCTGCCTTCGCCCAGGCCGCGGACGAGCGCATACTTTATAACGCCAAAATCTTTACCGCCGAACCGGACCATCCCTACGCCGAGGCCGTGGCCATCCGCGGCGACAAAATCATCGCAGTCGGCAACCGCAGCGAGGTATCCAAGGCAGTCTCCCCCAACGCCGATCTCATCGACCTCAAAGGTCGCCGCCGACGCGAAGAAGACCGGCCGCGGCATGCGCGGCGACATTCTCACCGTCAGTGGCATCCCGCTCGCCTACTGGTCGAAAAACAAGGAACTCAACGACCTCTTCAACTCCCCGCCCTACGCAGATCAGCCCGTCCTGCTCGAAGGCATGGACGGCCACACCGCCTGGGCCAACAACGTGCTGCTGCTACGTGCGGGCATCAACCGGCAGTTCATCGCTAAGCTCGATTCGACCGCCCGCGGATACTACGGGTTCGATCAGAATTTCGAGCCCAACGGCTTCCTCGTCGACGCGGGCGTGGACAAGGTCGATGCCGTCGTCCCCAAGCCTGACAAGGAAAGACTATTAGCCGCCGGCAAAGCCGCGGTCGCGTACATGCACCAACTCGGCATCACCGCCTGGCTCGATGCCGCCGCCAGTGACGACATCCTCGCCACCTATGAACGTCTGGCTCAATCCGGTTCCCTCAACTCACACGTTGCGGCTTTACCGGTAATCGAGTTCAAGAAGGGGCATCCCGAGCAGCAACTAGAGAAAGCCTTGCAATCGCGCGCCCACTTCAATAATGTTCCCGACGTCAAGATACCTGGCATCAAGGTCTTTGCCGATGGCGTCGCGGAATACCCTTCCCCAAACCGCTGTCCTTTCCAAACCCTACCGCACTACCGGCCGGAATGGAGAGCTGCTTTTCGATCCGCGCGAGTTTGCCCGAATCGTCATTGCCGCCGACAAGCAAGGCCTGCTCGTCCATGTCCACGCGATCGGCGATCAGGCAGTCCATGAAGCCCTGAACGGCATGGAGGCGGCCGGCAAAGCCAACGGCAATTCCGGATTGCCGGACACCATCACCCATCTTCAATTCATTCGCCCCGACGACATCCCGCGCTTCCGCCAACTCGGCGTTATCGCCTCGTTTCAGCTCTATTGGGCCACCGCTGAAACAGACACCATCGAACTCCTGAAGCCGCACATCGACCCGGCCATTTATGAATGGCAATATCCCGCCAGGTCGATCTTGGATGCCGGCGGCATCATCGCCGGTGCCAGCGATTGGCCCGTCTCCACGGCCAACGTCTTCCGCGCTATCTATCAGGCAGAAACCCGCAAAGGTCCCGAAGGCGTGCTCGATGCCAGCCAGCGCGTCCCGCGCGAGGCCATGCTCTACGCCTACACTAGAAATGCTGCTCGCGCTCTAACGGAAGAGGAACATATCGGCTCGATCACCCCTGGCAAGCAAGCCGATTTCACCCTGCTGGATCGCGACGTTCTCACCGTCACCGCCGAAGAGACACGCGACACGAAGGTTTTGTGGACAATTGTCGGCGGCAAAACCGTCTTCGGCTCGCAACCTTAGACTAACTGCCCCGATAGACTGCTAGGAAAATTCTTGAAAGCATTTACTTTTTCGCGCCAGGTCTCTCTGATCCGATCTTCCCTGCCTGCCCAACCGTGGTGAGACCCGTCACTGCGCCCAATGTCCACAGCGCTCCGGTTGTCAGCCGCGCCATCCGCACATCGTTTGCCGGAATCCGGCTCCAGAGCGTTAATCCCAGCCCGATCACAAAGTTCAGCAACAGCGCGAAAAAGAAAACCCGCTCCCGCCGGCAGTGCGTATCCAACAGGAGCACGCTCAACAGCACGATCCAGACAAGGTAGGTCGCCGCCGTCCACAGGTCATGAGGCCATTGGAACTCATTGTGCAGAATGTGCCCGTACGAAATCCACGCAAAGTAGCCGCAGCCGAGAGCCGCCGCAATTCCCCACAGCGAGGTGCGGCACATTAGATGATCCTCGCCCTGGCCGGCATTCTGGCCAGTCCCTTTGCGCGTTGGTTGGACGTCGTTGTCCATTCACAAGTTGTGGTATAGGTGATCATCATACCGTGACCACCTATCCGCGTCGATAACACTGTGGACGACAAGACGCCAGAAAGACAACAGCAACCCGATTGGGTCTTAAAGATTTACAGCCGACTTACGCGGCTCGCCGATCGTCATTAGCGGATCGCGCGCGCCTTCCTTTGCCCGGATCCACCTCTTTTCATTGCGAAGAATGTCGAGCAGCAGCTCTTTATCTTTCGCCGAGGGCAGGACTTCTTCGCAATGCTCCTGATAGGCGCGGCCGTCGAGCGCTTCGCCAGTCTGGCAATGGAAATGTTGTCCCGTCCAGCGCCCGATATTGCGGTTGAATTTGATGTCCGGCGTATAGAAGCGCTTCTGTCCGGGTTTGAGGAAGCCGTTCAATCGCTCAACCAGGCCCGCAACCTCCTGCCGGTAGAGCGACCGGTTGTAGTCGTTCAGATCGTCAAGGTCGGCGGTCTTGTCATTCTGTGGCTCGTCATAGCGGCCCTTGATCCCCCAAACATACGCCCAGTGCGCGGACGAGGAATGATCGGTCCCGAACAAATCATAGGAACTAGAGATCCACTTGTTGAGATACTTTTGAAACAGCTCCTGCGGAATCACCCCGGCCTCGGCGATGCGCCGCAGGCCGTCGTTGCCCGTGCCCATGTGGAAGGCTTCTTCGCGCAGCATGTAGGAGGTCGAGCGCCCCAGCGGCGCGAACGAAGAATACTTCAGCATCTGGAGTTGGAACTTGCCGTCGCGATCGACAAAATCGGTGTAGACAAAGAAGTCAAGCCAGTTGTCGATGTCTACATTGAACGTGCCCAGCAGACGCTTGTTCTCGAAAGCTCGGCGCTCCAGCATCTTCTGCGCCTCGACCTTGCCCGAGTAGCCGAAGAAATCGATCAGCAGCGCACACATCTGCCAGCCGTGGCGCATTTCTTCGATCATGACACGCGTGAGCGCGCGCCGATCCCAGTCGGAGGGCGCCGTTTCGAAAAGGTTGCGCTGCTGCTCCACGCTCGCGAACTCGGTGTCGCCCTGGTAGACGATCATGTTCATGAGCGCATCGCGCATCTGCTGCGTGGGAATCTGGCGCATGTTCTCCCACTTCTTTCGGCCCTTATATGCCCCAAATTGAATGTCGTCGGTGTCAATGGCGCCGTAGAGCGTATCGAAGTGGAAGGACTTAACATCATCCCCATTCACGCCGATTTCCTGGCGCCACTCGTTGAACAAACCAACCCAATCGCTGAAACTTCCGATTTTGGCTACTTTGCCTGGCATAGGTTCAAATCCCTTTCAAGACGCTCTGTGCGCCGAAGCTCACCTTCTATCATTTCGATTCACCACGGAGACACAGAGACGGAGAGAACCAAATCGCCATTTCCTCCGTGACTCCGCGGTTGATCTTCATCAGTTCACGCATGGACAAGGGTGTCTGCGCCAGCCTATTTCGCCTTGAATTCCGCCGGCCGCTTGTCCACATAGGCAGCCAGGCCTTCCTTCGCATCTTCACTCTGGAAGAGTAACTGCTGATTCTCGCGTTCCACCGCCAGCGCCGATTCCAGCGGAATCTCCCAGCCCGTCTGTACGGCGCGCTTAATGCGGCCCACAGCCTTCGCAGCCTTATTTGGCGGCGTGAACTGGCGTGCGTATTCCATCACGTTCTCCATGAAGCCTTCGCGCTCGAAGATGTCGTTCACGATGCCGAGATCCTTCGCTTCTTCGAACGAGAAGGTATTTCCGGTAACCATCAGCTCGATCGCCTTGCTTTTCCCCACCAGCCGCGACAGCCGCTGCGTGCCACCCGTTCCCGGGAGCACGCCCAGGTTGACTTCCGGCAGCCCGATTTTGCCCGCGTCCTTGCGCGCGATGCGGATGTCGGCAGCCATTGCGATCTCCAAGCCCCCGCCGACGCAATGGCCGTTGACAGCGGCGATCACGAGCTTCGGCGTGTGCTCCAGACGGAGCAGTGTTTCGTTCGCGTGCAGGCAGAAGTAATACTTGAAGGTCGGATCGACCGAGGCCAGCATTTTGATATTGGCGCCGGCAGAGAAAAACTTGTCCCCCGCTCCCGTCAGCACAATCACGTACACGTCGTTGTCCATGCGCGCTTTGAGAATGGCCTCGTCGAGTTGCCGGTTCATCTCATAGGTGTAGGTGTTGGCGGGCGGATCGGTCATTTCGATCACGGCAACGCCGCGGTCGGTGCGATAGTTGATGAGTTGTTTACCGGATGCCACAGCAATCGGTTCGGTGGTTGTAGCCATTTTCAAGCTCCTGTCGAGATTTCGATTCCTTCGCCGCGATGCGGCCAAATCCTTCCCTGTTTCAGCTAACCTGTTTCAGCTAACGCCAGGGCTGTGGGTTACTTCTCTTCGTTCTTTCCTGCGCGGCAGTACCGTGCGTCGGCGCCCGGTTGCGCCGGAATACCTGCCTCCCACACGCCGGCGTTCCACTGAGCCTTGCTCGCGCGCCTTCACCCCATGCAGGACAAGGTCGGCCATTTGCCGGGCAAGCACCTCCGCGGGGCCATCAACGCCCGGGTTGTACCAGGTATAAATCCAGTTGATCATGCCAAACACGCTCATCACCGCCGTGCGCGAGTTGAACTGAAGATGGCGCTGCCGTTTCAGGTCGTCCATCAGCCCGATGCAGATGCGGTAATACTGGCGCTTGATGGCCGCGAGTTCCTCGCCAAACTCGCCATTCAGCACTTCGTCTTCGTGCGCCAGCACCTTCAGCCCGCTTTGGTTCGCGGCAAAGTACTCCAAATGATTCCGGACAAAGATGCGGATGCGCTCCTCGGGATCGCTCACGCCCGTGAGGCGCGATTTCAACTGCTCAAGGATGGTCGTAAACGTATCCTTCTGGATGAGGTAGAGCAGCCGCTCCTTGGACCCAAAATAATGATAGAGACCCGCCAGCGACATGCCGGTAGCGCGGGACAGGTCGCGCATCGAAGCGCCCTCGTATCCCTTTTCCCGGAAGACCTCGGTGGCGTGGGCGAGAATTTCGCCCAGCCGGCGTTCGAAGCGCGATTCCGGCTCGGGAGCGGTGGCGGCGAGGCTGTTCATGCGCCGCGCAGGGATGGACATGGAACTCGCCATATTTCGAACGTTCGTTCTAAAAGGGATCATACCGCAATGTGACATTGATCACAAGGGGTTGTGACGGAACGCTACGGCTGAATCGGCATCGGACTCTCGACGGCAATTCCGGTGCGAGCTAGTTTGCCGGGTCCCGCTCGGTCAGGAGGATACGCTTGACCTGATTTCGGTCGAAGGTTTGGGTGTTGCCCCCAACCCGAACCTGCACTTGCATGCCGACTACGGACACGAGGTCCCCGGACAGCACCGAACCATCGCGCAATTCAATCGTGTCATGGACTGCGCTCCCCAGTTCGTAGCTCACGCTGCCGCCGGAAGCATCCCGCGACGTTATCTCCAGAGGAAACTTGCCTGGATTGAAGCCTTCTTTGGCAAAATCCAACACATGCTTACCCACCCCGACCTCTACGATCTTCGGAGTAGTCCCGACCTCTTTGCCGTCAACCTTCAGCGTAGCGCCCTGGGGAACAGAATTTACGGTGACAGAGACGGTTGATGTTTTTTGGGCAGATGTAGAAACGGTGAGGGTCGCCGGCGTCCCGGAAGCTGTAAGCGTGATCTGGAACTTTACGGTCTGACCGCCTCCAACGTTGTTCAAGTGAATATATCCTTCGCCCACGCGGGCGTTTGTTTTATCGAAAACATAAAGTGCGAAACTCGCGTCGCCAATTGTCTGTGAAGAGAGGTTCTCCGCAATCGTGTCCGTTATATAGGTACGTTCTTTGCCCACGCCTCCAATTTCCTTAAACTTGGAGAACGTGAAGCGAACGCTGGGCGTACCTGTTTCCGGCCACGTAACGACCTGGAACGGAGTGTCCTTGGCAATAAGAGCAGTGGCTGTAAGTAGCAGTAAGAGAACAGAGAGGCACTTCATAACACAATGACTTCTAACATGGGAACCCGACGCCTGCAACGAAAAAGACGCGCCAGGTCAGGGTCATGCCTTCGACAGCGTGCTAGCTGCGGATGTTCGCCATCAACTTCTCGATCTCCGCTTTCTGATCGCCCGTTAACGGCAGGAACGGTAACCGCGCCGGGCCGCCGTAGTACCCATTCACGTCCATGGCATACTTCACTCCGGGCACGCCGAGTTCGCCAACCACGCGCTGGGCGGCCAGTTTCACCCGCTCCTGTTTTTCTTTAGCGAGCGCGGTATCGCCCTCCTTGAGGGCCGCGTAGATTTCATAGCAAGCCGTGGGTGCTGGGCAAGCGAGGGCAAGAATAGCTCCGACGGCTCCAAGCGCCAGCGAAGGTTCAAGCTGGTGCGCCGCTCCCACCATAACCTGGAAACCAACTTCCTTCTGGCGGGTCTTCAGTTTGCCGACAACGGTAACCGCGGACGAACTTGGCTTGGCCATCGTCCTGTCGCCGATCGAAGTCTCCGCCGCGCCCGATCCCGCCAGCGCCGCGACCGGCACCAGTTCCCCACTCTCTTTCACGCTCTCGGCCTCGGCGGCTTTGATCATGCGCGGGGTGACGGCGGCAAAAGTGTCCGTGACCATGGCCTGACGCCGCAGGTGCCGCGTACCTTCAACCATCACTTTAACTTTGTCGAGATTCCCGCTCGACTCCTTAATGGCAATGATGTTTGCGTGATCGGCCAGTGCTATCACGACCTCAGCCGGAATGTCGTATCCGGTCGCCTGGGGAAAGTTATAGATGACAATCGGCAGCGGCGACTGGTCGGCGACTGTGCGATAGAACGCCAACATGTTCGCCGCATGCATCTGCTTTTTGTAGTAGTGCGGCGTGCGCACCATGGCGGCGTCGTAACCAAGCGCGGCGGCGTACTCGGTGAGGCGCTGCGTTTCAAGGGCGGATTCAATCCCCGTGCCCGCAATCATGACCTTGTGCGGAGCAGCCGCCGCCATGGCTGCTTTGAGAACATCGCGGCGTTCCTGATCGCTGAGCAGGATCGCTTCTCCCGTTGAGCCTTGCACGACGATACCCGCGACTGGCGTCCGCGAGTAGCGCTCCACATTCGCTTCCAGCTTTTTGTAGTACACCTGGCCGTCGGAATAAAACGGTGTAGTGATTGGGGGAAAGATTCCGTGGAGAAGCATGGCACACTCCTGGTTCTTCGCTACTCGCTGACCTTTGTAGCGTCGCCTTTCTTCTAGCTTAGCAGTTTATTTGCAATGCTCCGGCACGTGGATCTCCAGAGAGATCACGGAAGGCTGGAGCAGAGTGTTGTGGATGATGCACTGATGCACGGAACGTTCCACGCCTTCGATCTGGCTCGGGTCCAGGTCGCGCGGGACGTCAATGAAGATGCGGAATTCGCCGAGACGAGCCGGATCCTTGAGCTTTTCGGCGGTGACTCGTACCTTGACGCCCTTATCGCATAGTTTGTACTTGCGCAGGTATGCCGCGGCGTAGAATGCCGCGCAGGAGCCCAGTGAGGCGAGCAGCAGTTCAGGCGGGGTCATGCCTTCGTCGTGACCGAAATTTTCCGGCGGCTGATCGCTGACGATCATGTGCTGGCGTGCCTTGATTTCGAATTGAACAGCACCGAGGTGCTCAACGGACACTTCGATCATTGCGTGCCTCCGATTCCAAAGTATCGCCGCTGGAAGGAGTGAAAACAGTGATGGAGGTCACGGCTGCGGCAATGAAGTCAGGGAAGCGAGGTCCGGCATTGGGACTGCGATTTCTTTCGCTGAGGACGTCTCACATCTTGCCCGTTCCGGAGATTGTTTCTCCCACGAAGGACGTGGCCAATTCTGCAACAACCTTGAGCCTATTGGCCTGAAGCGCTCACCGACTTCGCTCCGCGGAGACGCGCTCTGCATGCAGTGTCTGTAATGCGTGGACGCGGACCTCTCCCCGTTGCAGCGCGCTGATGCCTTCGGCGGCAGCCCGCGCGGCCGAAAGAGTGGTGATTGTCGGAATCCGCGCAGTTACCGCCGCTCGGCGGATGGCTTTCTCGTCGAAGTACGGATCTGGCCCGTGGGGCGTATTGACGATGAGCTGGATGCGGTCGGCCTTGATCAGGTCTACGGCGTTGGGGCGGCCCTCCTTGACCTTGTAGACGCGGTCCACCGTCAGGCCGGCATCTTCAAGTTTGTCGGCCGTGCCGTGCGTCGCTACCAGTTTGAACCCCATATCGACAAACCGCCGCGCGACCTCGACCACGGCGGGTTTGTCGTGATCTGTGACGCTGACAAAAACAGTGCCCTGCGTGGGCAATTTCTGTCCGGCGGCAAGCTGCGCTTTGGCGAAAGCCTCCCCAAAATTATCGGCCACGCCCATGACTTCGCCGGTAGACCGCATCTCGGGCCCCAGCACTGTATCGACGCCCGGAAACTTCGACCAAGGGAAAACGGGAGATTTCACAAAGTAGTTTCGGCCCGTGTCGAGGTCTCTTCCCTGCTCGATATATTCCGGCAGAAATTCGCGCAGCTTGCGGCCGGTCATCAGGCGCGCCGCGATTTTGGCCATCGGCACACCCGTAGCCTTACTGACATAGGGCACAGTCCGCGAGGCACGCGGGTTGACCTCGAGGACATAAACCTTGGCTTGGTGGTGACCATTACCACTCTTGCCATTTCCGCGCGGAATGGCAAACTGCACATTCATTAAACCGATGACCTTCAGTGCCCGCGCCAGCTTGGACGTGTACTCACGCATACGATTGAGCAACGGTCCCGGGATATCAACTGCCGGCAGCACGCACGACGAGTCGCCGCTATGGATACCGGCTTCCTCGATGTGTTGCATGATGCCGCCGATGACCACATCCTCGCCGTCGGAGAGCGCGTCCACATCCACTTCGATGGCGTCTTCGAGGAATTTGTCGATCAGAATCGGGCGATCTTGCGAGTACTCGACCGCCTGCTTCATGTACTGCGTGATGGTGTCCTCGTCGAAGGCGATGACCATGGCGCGCCCGCCCAACACATAAGAAGGACGCACCAGCACCGGGAAGCCGATTTTGTTGGCGGCCTCGACGGCGGCCTCGGCGGAGGTAACCATGGCTCCCGGCGCCTGCGGGATATCAAGTTCCTCAAGCAGCTTGCCAAAGCGCTTGCGATCCTCCGCCAAGTCGATCGACTCGGGCGACGTGCCAATGATGTTGACTCCGGCCGCCTTCAGCGGCAACGACAGATTCAGCGGCGTCTGGCCGCCAAATTGAACAATCACGCCCACCGGCGCTCCGGCGCTCCCCTCGTGTTCGCAGATGGAGAACACGTCTTCCAGCGTCAGCGGCTCGAAGTAAAGCCGGTCGCTGGTGTCGTAGTCGGTCGAGACCGTCTCCGGATTGCAGTTAATCATGATGGTCTCGTACCCATCTTCGCGCAGGGCGTAGCTGGCGTGGCAGCAGCAGTAATCGAACTCAATTCCCTGCCCGATCCGGTTCGGGCCCGAGCCGAGAATGACTACTTTCTTCTTTGCCGTCGGCGCGGCCTCGTCCTCGTCTTCATAGGTCGAGTAAAGATACGGTGTGTAGCTCTCGAACTCGGCGGCGCAGGTATCGACGCGCTTGTAGACGGGATGCAAGCCGTGTTTCTTGCGGAAGTGTCGCACCTTTTCCTGCCCGCCTTTGCCGTCCAGTCGCCACGTGCCCGCCAGTCGGCCGTCCGAGAAACCCATGCGCTTGGCCTCGCGCACAATTTCGGTTGGCACCGATTCCATCGGGTGCTTCTCCAGCTCCAGCTGCATGTCGCCGATTTCCTTCAGCTGGTAGAGGAACCAGGGATCGATCGCGGTCATCTTGGCGATCTGCTTGATCGTGTAACCTTGCCGCAGCGCGTAGCGCACATAGGACAGTCGCTCAGGATGCGGCGTTACCAATCGCTGGGTCAGAATCTTAGGCTCAATCTTCTCCGAGCCGACGCGTTTGCCGGTATCGAGCGCGCGGATCCCTTTCTGCAGCGCCTCCTTGAACGTGCGGCCAATGGCCATCACCTCGCCGACTGACTTCATCTGCGGACCAAGCGATTCGTCGGCTCCGGGAAATTTTTCGAACTGCCATTTGGGGATTTTGACGACCACGTAGTCGAGTGTGGGTTCGAAACACGCCGGCGTCTTGCGGGTAATGTCGTTCGGAATTTCGTCGAGGGTGTAGCCGATGGCGAGTTTGGCGGCAATCTTGGCGATCGGGAAGCCGGTAGCCTTGGAAGCGAGCGCGGACGAGCGCGACACGCGCGGGTTCATCTCGATCACCACCATGCGTCCGGTATTGGGATTCACGCCGAATTGAATGTTCGAGCCGCCGGTCTCGACGCCGATTTCGCGGATGACAGCAATCGACGCATCACGCATGGCCTGATACTCGCGGTCGGTGAGCGTCTGCGCTGGTGCCACGGTAATCGAGTCTCCGGTGTGCACGCCCATGGGATCGAAGTTTTCAATCGAGCAGATGATGATGACGTTGTCTTTGGTGTCGCGCATCACCTCGAGCTCGTATTCTTTCCATCCGAGCACCGATTCTTCGATGAGACACTCGTGAACGGGCGAGAGGTCGAGACCGCGGGCGAGGACTTCCATCAGCTCTTCGCGGTTGTAAGCGATGCCGCCGCCGGTGCCACCGAGGGTGAAGCTCGGACGGATGATGACTGGGAAGCCGATTTTGCCGGCGAATTCGATGCCGTCTTTGAGATTGCTGACGAGCGCGGATTTGGGCACGTCGAGGCCGATGCGCTGCATGGCGTCTTTAAAGAAGAGACGGTCTTCCGCCTTCTTGATAGCCGCAACGTTCGCTCCGATAAGATGGACGTCGTATTTTTCAAGCACGCCGGCATCGGCAAGTTCAATGGCGAGGTTGAGAGCAGTCTGCCCACCAACTGTAGGCAGCATGGCAAAGCCCGCACTGGGCGAGGCTTCGCGCTCGATGCGGATGATCTCTTCGAGATATTCGCGGGTGAGCGGCTCGATGTAAGTGCGGTCGGCCGACTCGGGATCGGTCATGATGGTGGCCGGGTTCGAGTTGGCGAGCACGACTTCAAAGCCTTCGGACTTGAGAGCCTTGCAGGCCTGCGTGCCGGAGTAGTCGAACTCGGCGGATTGTCCAATGACGATCGGCCCCGAGCCGAGGATGAGGATTTTCGAGATGTCAGTTCTACGTGGCATTTAGTTCGTCTTGTTACCTATTGCGATAAATTCCTTTGCAGGCCAGACCTGAATATCAGTAACGCACGGCGAAGATTGGGTAACATCGCTTAACCTTATTGTTCCAAGTGCCTGCTTTCCACCGAGCATTGCCTGGAGTACATATTTGTCTGGCCGTAAGCCTTGGAGAACAACTTTACCTTCCCTATCCGAGCGCAGTTTTCGCACAACTGGAGTCGTCACTTCAATAACTGACCTCTTGAAAGACACCTTGACTGTTTCGACACGGATCTCCAGGTTGCGGACATCGAAGGCCGCATCCATGGGGAGCAGTCTAATCACGGAACAGCTCACACTCGTCATGGGACCTATGACAAATCCCGAAGACAGGGGTTCGTCCTGGGCGGACAATCCGACTGAAGCCACCAATACTGCACAGCAAAGGACGAGGATCTTCACCTTTTCCATTCCGCAACCATCTTCACGAAACCCTGAGAACCTGCACCAAACCCCATCCTTTTGCAGCGCCCCAAGCGACTGCAGATCCCTCACTTCGTTCGGGATGACAAGAGTTTGAGAGGTCGGGATGACAAGACTTTGAGAGGCATGTCATGCACTGCTCCTCGACGAACCCTGCGGTGATGAATTCTGGTTCGACCTTTTCTCACTGACGGTTTCCTTCTTATTCACATCCACACCCTCAGAATTGTCATCCCGAGCGACCTCCAAGGGCCGCTGGTCCCCTTCCGCACCCTGGTTTTGGGAGCGAGGGATCTGTAGTCTGACGGCAGTGCCCCAACCTTCGGCCAAGTCCTGCCACGCGGGATTCATGGTCTTGATCAAGGCCAGTCGCTTCGCCCGCGTCCAGGCTTTGATTTGTTTCTCGCGCGCGATCGCGTTGTTCACATACTTGAACGTCTCGTAATACACCAAGCGGCTGATGTGATACTTCTTGGTGAACCCTTCAATCTCGCTGGCCTTATGCTGCAAGACCCTAGCGTAGAGGTTCCCGGTCACCCCGGTATAGAGAGTTAGCGAGCGGCTAGCCATGATGTAGACGTAGTAGCGCTTTTCTTCTCGCATTGTTCTTACGCCTTCGAAACGTACTCTGTATCATGCGCCAACAGCCGTGCCGCTGCATGCCAACTACAGATCCCTCACGCGTCCTCGGCCTCGCCTGCGGACGGCTCGGGATGACAATTCCTTAATGGCGCGGTGAACACTATCTTCTGCATTCCTCCATCATCATCACAAAGTCCTTAAACAAATAATGCGAATCGTGCGGGCCGGGGGCGGCTTCGGGGTGGTATTGCACGCTGAAGAGCGGCAGGTTGCGATGGCGCAATCCCTCCAAAGTTGAGTCGTTCAGGTCCATGTGCGTCAATTCGACTTCGCTTTGCGGGAGCGAGTCGGGATCGACGGCGAAGTTGTGGTTGTGGGCAGTGATTTCGACTTTGCCCGTTCTTAGCTGCTTCACTGGATGGTTGCCGCCGTGGTGTCCGAATTTGAGTTTGAACGTCTTGCCGCCGAGTGCAATGCCAGTTAGTTGATGGCCCAAGCAAATTCCAAAGATCGGCTGGCGACCCATGAGGCGCCGAATGTTATCGACCGCGTAAGTGCAGGGCTCGGGATCGCCGGGGCCGTTCGAGAGAAAGACGCCGTCGGGCTTGAGCGCGAGCACGTCTTCGGCGGTGGTTTGCGCGGGCACGACCGTGACCTTGCAGCCTTCGGCGCGCAGCTTGCGCAGAATGTTCTGCTTGATGCCGAAATCGTAGGCGACAACGTGGAAGCGCGGCGGCTCGTCCTTCACTCCGACAACCTCGTCGGGCAGGTGCGAGCGCTCGCCCATCTCCCAGACGTAGGTATGGTTGGTGCTCACCACTTTCGCCAAGTCCTGCCCATCCATCTTCGCAATTGCCCGCGCCTTCGCCACCAGCTTCTCGGCATCGTGTTCCAACGTCGAGATCACGCCACGCATGACGCCGTTATCGCGCAAGTGCCGCACCAGCGCGCGTGTGTCGATATCGGCAAGCACGGGAATCTTGAACTGCTCCATATATTCTTCGGCCACCTGTTGCGAGCGCCAGTTGGAGCTGACTTTCGAGAACTCGCGCACGATCAGGCCTTCGATGTAAGGGCGCGTGGCCTCGCTGTCTTCTGGCGTGGTGCCGTAGTTGCCGATTTCAGGATTGGTGAGAACGACGATCTGTCCGGCGTAGGAGGGGTCGGTGAAAATTTCCTGGTAGCCGGTAATAGAAGTATTGAAAACGACTTCGCCGGAGCACTCGCCTTTGGCGCCGTAGCCTTTGCCTCGGAAGACGCGACCGTCTTCGAGTGCAAGCGTAGCTTGCATTGTTACTCCTGCGACCCCGTCAGGCGAAAATCGCGCCTGCCGGGGGCCCCGCTCTGGGAGTGGATTTTGAGGATTCTAGCAGGAGAGCCTGTGGATTAGAGAAAAAGCTTTCAGCTTTCAGCCGTCAGGAAAATCTCCTCGCGGTGGTAGTCGACGGCCGCCCTGGACCTCGAGTTTTCTCCTGCCCATGTCGCTGCGTCCCTGATCTCGTCCGCCATTCGCGCCAACCAGCCCGACGCTGCGGTTGCGGCTTGGCAGACAATTCACGAGAGAAAGTTCAGGCATGGCGCGTCTTTGCATTGGGAAGTCGCCAGGTTCCTCGATACGCTTGGCCGCAGTCAAGACGCGAGCGCACAGTACCGGCAATACACCGCCGAAACACACTAGGGGTCCGCGCGTGCGACAATTCGGCGCGGGCGGCGACTTTCATGGAATCCCGATCAGGCCGCTAAATCTGATCCCGATACTGCTCCAGAACGATTCGTACCAATTGACTGCGGGTTCGGACTCCGGTCTTCGAAAAGAGCTGCTGAAGAGTGGATTTGACCGAGCCCTCGGAGACTCCGACCCTCGCGGCAATTTCCTTGTTTGCGAGACCGTCGAACACGAAAGAGAGGACTTGCCGCTCTCGTTCCGTAAATTGCCGGGGTGCGTGCGCTTTCGGTGTGGCAACTTCCGGCGCCAGAGCTGTCTGCAACTGCTCCTGATCCAACCAAATCTTGCCCGCCAGCACGTCGCGGATTCCCTGGGCCAGTAGTCCAGCCGAATCGTGTTTGTGAAAGACTCCGGAAACGCCGGAGCGAATCAGCTCCGATACCGTTCCGGGGTCGATGCCTGCTGTCACAATGAGAACCTTTCCATTGAATCCCTGCTCCCTCGCTAACCGGAGGAATTCTCGCCCGTCCTGCTCGCCCAGATCGAAGTCGAGGAGCACGAGATCAATTGCCTTGCGCCGAAGAACCTGCAGCGCTTCTACGACCGTTCCGCAGTGGGCAACAACCTCGAAACCTTCCTCAGCACCGAGCAGCCGGCTTACACTTTCCCGAAACAACGCGTGATCGTCGAGCAACAAGATGCGAGCCGTCTGTTCCACCGCCCTAGGCATTTACGGCTTCCTCCGCAGCGACGTACAAAGGCAACGCGACAGCGAAGCAGGACCCTTGGGATCGAGGTTCAAAACTCAGGTCGCCGCCAAAACTGCGCATGATTGCCCGCGAAACGTAGAGACCGATGCCGCTGGCTTTCGCCCCGCGCTGCAGTGGCCGGAACAGGTTTTCGGGCGACGTCACGCCCGTGCCGGTGTCTTCGAATCGAATGATGACCTTGCCGTTCTCTTCTCCTGCAGTGATGCGCAGGAGCTTGGTCTGGGTTGACATCATCGCCCGCTGGCTGTTCTTAGCCAAATTCAGGAAAACCTGAACCAGACCGTACCGGTCCGCCCAGACCAGGGGCAGTTGTCCATGAGCAGCCCACTCCACCTTGATTTCCGACTCGTGATAGGTAGTTTCGATCAGAATTCGTAATTCGTCCAACACCGAAGTGAGTTCGACCACCTCCCCGCTCTGCGCCGGCGTGGAGCCCAGCTCCAATGCCGAGATGCGCTCTAGGCTTTGGATCAATCCGCCCAGGGCCCGGAAGTCTTCGTTGGTTTCAAGTTCTTTGATTCGTGACAGGTTCTTGTGAACCACCAGGACCGCGCCGCTCAGGTTCCGAATTTCATGAGCCACGGTGCTCATCAGAATTCTGGAATTCTTCAGCAGATGGTCCAGGCTCAGGTCCTCGCGGTTGCGGAGATCCTCCGATAGATCAACGATGATTGCCGCCAAACGCGGCCCAGACAGCGTGTTGTACGTGGAGAACCACACTCCCGCCAGGAAGACTTCGCCGTCAGTCCTTTGCCCTGTGCATTGCAGCGTGGTCCGAAAGGAACGCGAAGATTGCGTTTTAAGCGCGGTTCCGAGAGCGGGAAGATACGACTCGATGGGCTGCCCCGGTACAGGCTCGGCACCGGCCGAAAACAACTGTTGTGCCGCCTCGTTGGCCAGCAGAATTTTACCCCCTGCATTAATCGTCACGATCGCTGCCGGACTGCTTTCGATCAGCGAACGCAGTTGCCGCTCGGCATCCTCCAGTTCCTCCGAGTGCCGGAGGACGATTCGCCGATTGCGGATCATTTCAGAAATGAAGAGCCCGGTGCCGACAAATCCGACCGAACTGAATACCAGGCGGATCACCGCTTCGCTTTCCGGCAAATTGCCAAAAGCCTCCTGCAGCACTGCGCAAAGCAGCGCAACCCCGACAATCCGCCTGCGCGACAGAAATCCTCCGAAAATAATGATCGGGAACAAATACAAGAAGCCTAAGGAGATATAGTGCGTTGCCCACCAATCGACCACCGCGATCCCTGCCATCAGCACGCTGGCTACAACCAGCATTCTGTTGCGGTTGGCAGGCGCATAGATGGAGAGCAGGTCCATGATGTCGTCAATGCCTCCCTAAATCTTGCGCTATCTTCCCCGCTGTGAAAACACTTTTTCCTGCCGATTGTCCAAAAGATAGGCTCTCACAATTCCAAACGATATGGGCGCCAACTGAAAGATACGGTTTTCATTCCTCCCTTAGGACTTACACTCAAACCAAATTGCGGGATCACCGGGAGCGAACACGAGAGCGTGTTTCAGGAATGGCTTTGGGGTAGGGCATGGCCGGGGTCCCCGCCGCGCACGGTTTTGGCGTGGTGGGGTGGAAGACTTTAGCCGTGCCGTGCACGAGCCACTGTTGACGCGGCTTTAGCCGCTGAGGCCTGGCGGCCGGATCGGCACGGACTCCGTTTCCGAAACCAGGCTGCTCAAGATCAGGAGCGCTTGGGTGAGCTATGAGGTGTGGAATCGCTACGTGTTGGTCGCCATAGGGCTGTTCGGCGCGCTCCTGTATGGCGGCTTGCTCTATGCGGGTTTTGTCGAATTCAGGGCGCGGACAGCAAAGCGCAGTGGCAATAAAAAGCGTTCCGTCAATCGGGTTGCAGCTCGCAGATTGCGTGGCCCGAAGGTTTCGAGGCAAGAGCGATGAAGAGAGTACCCATGAAGGATTCAGCACTCAAAAGCAAGAGAACAATTCGAGGAGTTGTCATCGTCGCGGCAATCGCTATCGCAGCAACCGTTTTCCTATCCAGCTGTGGTCACTCGGCGAGCGCAAATGAGCGCAGTTCAGCAACGAACTCCACGCAGTCTCCTCCCACCGTGGACCTGGCCTCCAGCCAACTGAACTCGATCAAGATTGAACCAGTCGGAAGCTTTGCCTTTCCCGTCGAAAAAGAAGCGGTCGGCAATATCGACTATGACGAGGATCTGTCGGTTCAAGTGTTTCCCGCTTACCAGGGGACGATCATCAAGACCTTGGCGGAACTCGGGGCTGAAGTTCAGAAGGACCAGCCCCTTTACACGATTAAGAGCCCGGATCTCATCCAGGCAGAATCGAACCTGATCGGGGCTGCCGCCACTTACGAACTGACTACGAAAGAACTGGCACGCGCCAAGGATCTCTACACCACCAGCGTCGGCGTACCGCAGAGGGAATTGGAGCAAGCGATCTCGGATCAACAGACGGCCGAAGGCGCGCTCAAAGCAGCGCGCGACGCCGTCTTGGTCTTCGGCAAGACCGATGCCGAAATCGATCAGATGATCGCCTCCCGCAAAATCGATCCCGCCCTGGTTGTGCGCAGCCCGATCCGCGGCAAAGTTACATACAAGAATGCGCAACCCGGTTTTTTTGTGCAGCCAGGGAATGCCCCGGCGCCGTACTCGGTCGCTGATGTATCCCTGAAATGGATGCTGGCCAATGTACCCGAGAGCGAGAGCGGATTCTTTCATCTCGGCCAGCCTGTGGCCGTGAGGACACTGGCTTATGACGGCCGCATATTCAAAGGCCAGGTTTCGAAGATCTACGAGTCGGTCGATCCCAACACGCACCGGGTCACGATTCGTTCTGACATCACCGATCCCAGGAATGACCTGCGTCCCGGTATGCTGGCCAACTTTGTCATTCGCGTCGATGCTCCCGTACAAGCGACCGCAATCCCGGCGAACGGGGTGGTGCGCGAGCCCGACGGCACCATGGTTGCCTGGGTTACAAGCGATCGCCGGCGATTTACGGAAAGAACCATCAAAGTCGGTCTGCGGAAAGACGGCCGGGTACAGATTCTCGACGGATTGCAGCCGGGCGAACTCGTCGTCAGCGATGGAGCGGTGTTCCTGAGCAACATGCTCGAGGCGCCGCCGAGCGATTAGATGTGATGCAGCATTCTGCTCACCAAAACTTGTTCATAGAAAACGATAAAAAATGTTCAAGGGACTGATTTCGTTTTGTCTAAGCCGGCGCCCCATCCTGCTGATGGGCTTGCTGCTCTTCGCCGGCGCCGGATTCGTCGCTTTCAAGCTGCTCAATATCGAAGCGTATCCCAACCCCACGCCCGTAATTCTAGAGATTACCGCGCAGGCGCCGGGCCTCTCCGCCGAGGAGATGGAGCGCTACTACACCCGGCCGATGGAGATCGGCCTCTACACGACGCCGGGAATTGAGGTCATCCGCTCAACCTCTTTTTATGGATTGTCGTTCGTTCGCGTCAGCTTCAAGTACGGCGTCGACTATTACTTTGCTTACAGCCAGGCCGCCATCGCTTTGCAGCAAAACGTCAACCTGCCCGGCGGCGTGTCGCCCAATATCCAGGCGAACAGTTCCACCGGTGAGATTTACCGCTATCAAGTGGTTGGCCCTCCGCATTTTGGAATCACGAATCTTCGCACCATCCAGGATTGGATCGTAGCCCGTCGTCTGCTGACGATCCCAGGCATTGCCGCCATCAACAGCTGGGGAGGTCCCACCAAAACCTTTGAAGTCGAGGTCGATCCGCACAAGCTCGAAGCTTATAGCGTCACGGTTCCGCAGATTCTCAATGCGCTGGGCAACGCCAACATCAACGTCGGTGGGCGCGAGATCCGCGTCGGCCAACAATCGATCAACATTCGCGGCGTCGGCCTGATTGACGACGGCGGCAATGACGATTTGCGTGAGGGTTACAAGGTTGAGGACATCGAAAATGTCGTTCTCAGCCAGGAGAACGGCGTTCCCGTCCTGATCAAGGACGTGGGCAAAGTTGCGGTCGGATACCGGCCAAGGCTCGGTATTCTGGGCCGCGACAACCATGACGACGTGGTCGGCGCGATCGTGGTGCAAAGACGCACTGAAAAGACCGCCGACATGATTCCCAAGGTTCAGGCTGCGATCGAGACCTTGAACCACGATGGCAGTCTGCCGCCGGGGGTTAAGGTCGTTCGTTTCTACGACCGCTCTGACCTCATCAAGCTTACGACAGATACGGTTCTGCACAACTTGATCTTCGGATGTGTGCTGGTCTTCCTCATCCAATGGATTTTTCTCGGGAATCTGCGCAGCGCCGTCATCGTCGGCATCAACATCCCGTTTGCCTTGTTCTTCGCCACGATTCTGCTCGTGATCACGGGAGAAAGCGCCAATCTGCTCTCGGTCGGTGCTGTGGATTTCGGCATCATCGTCGACTCGGCCGTCATTCTGGTAGAGAACATCTTCCGGAACTTCCAGCGTCATCACGAAGAGCGCGAGGCGCTGCTGCAACGCTTGTCCGACGGCGCTTGGGGACCCGACCCGACGCGAAACCTTGATTCTTCGATGCCGGCGCACGGCTGGACACACCGTCTGCGGCTGATCCTGATCAGTGCGCTCCAGGTGGACAAGGCGGTTTTGTTTTCGGCGTTGATCACCGTCGCCGGTTTCGTGCCGCTGTTCACCATGCAGGGCGTCGAGGGACAGATCTTCGGGCCGATGGCCCGTACGTACGGGTACGCTCTCGCCGGCGCTCTCATCGCAACCTTCACCATCACCCCGGTGGTCGCATCGTTTCTCCTGCCAGCGCGCGTCAAGGAGGTCGAAACCATTGTCGTGCGCACTCTGCATCGCTTGTACGATCCGGCGCTGCGCTTCGCTCTAACCCATCGCGCTCTTGTCGTTGGCGCCGAACTTGCGATTTCACTCGGCACCTTCTTCTTAATTGCACCGCGGCTCGGCAGTGAGTTTCTGCCGCATCTGGAAGAGGGCAACTTCTGGATTCGCGCTTCCATGCCGACCACGCTCTCGCTCGAAGACGGGGAAACCGCCACAAGAAAGATGCGCGAGATTCTTAAGCGGCATCCCGAAGTCATCACCGTCGTTTCGCAACACGGCCGACCCGATGACGGCAGCGACGCCTCGCCATTTTCCAACGTCGAGCTGTTCGCACCCCTCAAGCCTTTTGATGAATGGCCGCGTGGGCTCACCAAAGACAAACTTACGGAACAGATTCAGCAGGAGTTCAACAACGAACTGCCCGGAATCGTGTTTAATTTCTCGCAATACATCGAGGACAACATCGAGGAGGGAATTTCGGGCGTTAAAGGCGTGAACTCGGTCAAGATCGTCGGCCCCAATCTTCAGGTTCTGACCGATCTAGCCGATCAGGTTCGCGACCAGATGAGCCAGGTGCGCGGCGTGACCGACCTCGGCATATTTCCCGTTCTCGGCCAGCCCAACCTCAATATCAAGGTGGATCGTGATAAGGCCGCGCGCTATGGTCTCAACTCCGGCGATGTGGATACGGTCATTCAGGCCGCCATGGGCGGGGCCGTGGCGACCGAGGTCTTGGAGGGAGATCGCCAATTCGATCTGGTCGTGCGCTATACGCCGGAATATCGCGACAGCATCGACAAAATCCGCAACATCAAAGTCGCCTACACCGCTCCCAACGGCGCCAACGCTTACATTCCTTTAAGCGAACTGGCGACCATCACGCTCGACACTGGCGCCTCGTGGATTTATCACGAGAGCGTGCAGCGCTTCATTCCCGTAAAGTTCAGCGTCCGCGGACGCGACCTCGGGGGCACCGTCGAAGAGGCGCAGGACCGTATCGCCAAGAACGTTAAACTGCCTTCCGGATATCACCTGATCTGGGCCGGTGAGTTCGGCGATCTGCAAGAAGCAAAGAAGCGATTGGAAGTCATCGTGCCCATCAGCTTCGTCCTGATTGCCGGAGCTCTCTACAGTCTCTTCAACAACTTCAAAGATTCGATCCTGGCCCTCGCCGGAATCCCTGACGCAATTGTCGGCGGCATTCTCGCACTCTACGTTTCCGGTCTGCATTTCAGCATCTCGGCCGCCATCGGCTTCGTTTCCCTCTTCGGTGTGTCGGTGATGGATGGCATCCTGATGATTACTTTTTACAATCAGGAATTGGCTCACGGCTTCAAGCCGGTCGACGCCATGTACCGCGCCGCCACCACCCGTATGCGCCCGCTGCTGATGACGGCGCTTTCGGCCTGCATTGGCCTGTTTCCAGCGGCCATCTCGACCGGCATCGGCAGCCAGGTGCAGCGCCCGCTCGCCACTGTGATCGTAGGCGGTATGCTCGTGGGTCCGATCATGTTGCTTCTGGCAGTGCCCGCCCTGCGGCTGATTTTCCTGGGCGGAGAGCATCACCTGAGCGCGCACCTTCACTCTCCCCAGCAATCCGAGGAATCGAAATGAAGATCCCACGATTCCTCCTGGCGACGTTTTTCTTCTTTGCCCTGGTGCGTGGCACTAGTTTCGGCGGCCAGTCCGGTCAGGCATCGGGGCCCGCGTCTTCACCGAGGCACGAGACCTCAACGACCGAAAGTTCGTTTGGGGGAAACAAAAACATTCCAGCAGGTGGTGGACCAGATCGGACCACCGCAGGCCTCGATCAGAGGCAGACAAGTCCGCCGGCAGGAACGCGAAACGCTCTTAAGCGCCGTTCAGCCCATGGCTCTGCAAAGCCGATCGCGAGTCATCCCTCACGATCGGTCAAGATGCCGGCAACAAACACCACTCGAGCGAGCACACCCCCCGATACGCTGGATTTTCGCCAATCCAGCTTAGGCACAACGACCGGCATTTCGAAAAGAACGGTCAGTCGTAACAATGTGACCCATCCCTCGCCGGCCGCTTTCCTTAGCGGGCAGCAGTTCAAAAATTCCCGCGACCCGGGTGCGCGCATGGCAGCCAGTGGCGGGGGGGCAACAGCGGCGCGGGGCACGGCATCGATCGACGGCACCGGCATGAAACCCAAACCCTGAATTCCTATGACGAAGACTCGCAAAATACGCCCGACGGACGCTGCCTGGTCGCTGGCAGCGATCTTGGCGCTCCTGATCACCTCCGGCTGCGTGGTGGGTCCGAACTATAAAAGGCCGGCCGCGCCGAGCGTGCCTGGCTATACGCCTTCTCCGCCCACGGCCACGAGCAGCAGCCCGAACGTTACCGGCGGAGAAGCGCAAACCTTTGCTCCAGGACGCGACATCCCCGGAGACTGGTGGACACTATTTCACTCCAAGCCGTTGAACGATTTGATCGAGCGCTCGCTCAAAAACAATCCCGACCTGAAATCGGCGCAAGCCGCGTTGCTGGTTGCCCGCGAGAACACCTTGGCCCAGCGCGGCGCCTACTATCCCAGTGTTTCCGGAAGTTATTCGGCCACTCGGGCGAAAGCCTCCCAGGAAATCTCGCCGGTGCCCAGCTTCACCACTTTTCAATACAGCCTGTTCACGCCGGAGGTCAGCGTTTCATTTGTCCCGGACGTCTTTGGCTTGAATCGCCGGACGGTGGAATCTTTAAAGGCGCAGCAAGAACAAGCGCGCTACGTTGTAGCTGCGACGAATATCACTTTGAGTTCGAACGTCGCCGCCGCCGCCATCCAAGAGGCTTCTTTGCGCGCGCAGATTGACGCCACCAACGAGCTCATCAAAATCAACACCAACATGCTCGACGTATTGCGCAAGCAGTTCGAGAAAGGATATGTCGGCCGGCTCGATGTCGCTGCGCAGGAAGCTCAGTTGGCGCAAGTAGTCGCTACATTGCCGCCCCTGCTCAAGCAATTGGCTCAACAACGCGACCTGCTCGTTGTGTTGTCTGGCGGATTTCCCAACCAAGATCTGGCCGAGAAGTTCGAATTGTCCAGTCTGCAGCTTCCGCAGGAGCTTCCCCTGACCCTTCCCTCCAAACTCGTCGAGCAGCGCCCGGATGTGCTCCAGGCCGAGGAAAACCTGCATTCCGCAAGCGCGCTGATTGGAGTCGCACGCGCCAACCGCCTGCCAAGTTTCAACCTGACCGGCGATATCGGCGGCATGGCGCTGGCCTTCAGCAACGTGTTTTCCTCCGGCAACGGTTTTCGCGACGCAACCGCCGGCGTCACGCAGCCCATCTTCGAGGGCGGCACGCTCATGCATAAAGAGCGCGCTGCCAGGGCAGCCTACATTGAGGCCGATGAACAATACCGCAGTACGGTTTTGACCGCATTTCAGAATGTTGCCGACACGCTGCACGCGCTCGAACAAGATGCCGACGCCCTGAAGGCCGCGGTCGCTGCGCGAGACGCCGCCAAGGTGACACTTGATCTTACGACCCGGCAAATGCAGGTGGGCTATGTGAATTACCTTGCCCTGCTGAGCGCGGAGCAGAATTATCAGCAATCCGTGATCAACCTCGTGCAGGCTCAGGCCAGTCGCTATGCGGATTCAGCCGCCTTATTCCAGGCGCTCGGCGGCGGATGGTGGAACCGCGCGGATGTTCCCAAGAGCTAGCGCAGTGACCGCATGAAGTTTTCCCATCCTCCACTGTTGTCACTCTGAGCGGAGCGTGCCGTTCCCGAAGGGAACGACACGCGTAGTCGAAGGGGGCCCCTACGTCCTCCACAACTTTGTCAGCCAGAGATGGAAAGAATTGTCCGGTCGACGTATTAGTCATGAACCGGGCGCCACGCGTAGCCTCCCAGCGTCGGAAGACCCGACCGTCTTCGAGGGCAAGCGTAGCTTGCATCGTTACTCCCGGGAGTGGATTTTAGAGAGTGCAGCAGGAGAGGGTTGTGGATTTCTGGGAGAAGGTCGCAGGTGTCAGGTCTCAGGCGTCAGGAAACCCTTGCATTGTGATCAGTGTCGGCCGGAGAGTGCGCGAATTGCGGCCACCAATATCCAGCATGCGCTGATCGCGGTTCCGCAAAGTCCAGTCAAGATGGCGATGAAGGCCGGCTCCGCGAACTTTTCAGCGTGTGGAATGTCGAGCCAGGAAACACATCCGCACATCCCAGGAAGGCATACTGCGGTTCCGGCGGCGAGCAACCCGATCGAAATAGCCAGTGCGAACGCAGCCCGCCTCATGCGAGCATTTTCGCTCCCTCTGCTGCTAACCTCAATATTACTGACGGCCCATGCCTGTT
>Ga0187781_10000617_pt1 | contig 25650 bp, 22 predicted proteins | sample 0715_SJ02_MP02_2_FD_132447 | JGI IMG/M metagenome (GOLD analysis project Ga0187781, IMG submission 132447) | Tropical peat soil microbial communities from peatlands in Department of Meta, Colombia - 0715_SJ02_MP02_20_MG | ecosystem: Environmental > Terrestrial > Soil > Wetlands > Peat | place... | reverse complement strand
CTTCGATCGGCAAGCCGCCGGGATTCGCGGGGGTCTTGAGCATGAGCGGAGGAATCGCGCCGATCAGGACGGCCTTGGCAACGCGCTTGGAACCGTGGCGGCCGATGTAGCGAGCGACTTCGCCGCCGCCGGTCGAATGGCCGACGTGAACCGCGTCTGTGAGGTCGAGCGACTGGACGAGCGCGGCGAGATCGTCCGCGTAGGTGTCGAGGTCGTTGCCGCCCCACGGCTGGCTCGACCGGCCGTGGCCGCGGCGGTCGTGCGCGATGCAGCGGTAGCCGCGGGCAGCGAGAAACATCATCTGGTCCTCGAACGCGTCGGCGCTGAGCGGCCAGCCGTGGCTGAAGACGACAGGTTGTCCCTTGCCCCAATCTTTGTAGTAGATGTCGATGTTGTGGGAATTTTCCTGGCCGACGGTGACGTATGGCATCGAGATTCTCCTTATTCTCCCCGATCTGACGACAGGCGCGAACCGAGTGGACGGCAGGCGACTGGCTGCGGAGACTGCGAACTTCCGGTAGGGGTGCCGTCGCCTGCCTAGGCTGGATTGGATGATTCGACGGCGGCGCAGGTCGCGGCAGAAAAGGAGCTAACGCTGGCCGATGTGGAAAACGAGGCCGACCGAAACGCGCTTCATGGTGCTGTTCACGAAGCTGGTGGTAGTGGGGTAGAAGTTGGAGCTGGCGACGTCGAACTGTATGAGGCGAAGGGCCCACTGGTGGGTGATATTCAAGTCGAGTCCGCCGCCCCCCTGCCAAGCGCGAACCACGATGTTGGTGGCCGCTGCGCCAAAACCGCTAATAGCAGGAACTGTATTCCGGTAGTATCCGGCGCCATACAAGAAATGGCCGAAGGGAGTGAGCTTGCGATGCCGGAGAGGATAGACCTCGGGGCCCACCATGAAGGTGTAGATGTTGGTTTTTCCGAGGTTGACTCCCTGAACGATGCCCTGATTCTTGCCCGTACCTGCGACCTCGCCGATCAGGCCAATCCAGCTGTGAAAATTGTCCTCGAAAGATCCGTACCAGCCGTTCATTCCAAGCGTTGTGCCGTCGGTTGAGTAGTAGCTGCGATGGGCGTAGCCGGCGGAGATCTCGTACTTCGGCGTGACGAACGTGCGCTTGGGCTTGACCGGCTCGGTCTGCTCGGGGGGAGCCTGGTTCTGATCGGATTGCGGCTGGTCCTGCGCAATCGCTGGCACAACGAACAGCGCGACCAGACCGCAAATCACCGCTAGCTTCTTCATCCGAGCCTGCCTCCCCTGAAGATGTGCTGCTGAAACGACGATGCTTGGAAGGCATGATACTACGCTGAGGTTGGATCGCCTTGCGAAGTTATCTTGGAAAAACAAGGCCGCCGGTGGAACTAGGCGGAGCCCGATACCATGGAAAAACGAGGGTGCAACTGGCGGTCCGCCATGCTTTCGATCAGCTCGCAGAGGCGATCGACGCGCGCGGCATCGCGGTGGGGACGCAACCGCACGATGGGAACGGCCGCGACCAGCCGCCCCAGAAGCTCGAATTCCCTGGCGCGCATGTTTGCGTCAATCAGATTGGTGGCATACGATTCGGCGACCAGCGACAGCCAGTTTTCTCGCAGCGCCGAGCGCTCCACAAAGGGCGCTTCGTCGTCCGCGCTACGCTCTCCCAGCAGAAAAATCGCGCTCAGCGGAAGCGCTCGCGCTGCGAAGGACAATTGATTGTCCGCGAGGGCGAGCCGGCGTTTATCCCAGTTTGCAGAAAACGCAGGGAGCGTTTTTCCGGAGCCGTACAACGCGGTCACCGAATCAGGCCAGAGGGAAAGATATGGATACGCCGGAACAGCATGAAATGCGCCATCGTGTTCCGCCAGAGCGACGATGTCGTCGGAGACGACAGCGTGGCCCCGCCGTGCCATCGCCGCAGCCGTGGTAGATTTTCCGGCGCCTTCCGCACCCACAAACGCGACGGCATGCCCGCCCATCGAAATGGCGCTGGCGTGCAGGCAGGTCACACCGCGCAAGCGAAGCAGCAGGCCCAGGGCGGGGCCGAGGAGATAGGTGGCGGCGTCCTCGGGCGACGACGAGTCAGGCCAGGTGACCCAGATGCTCTTACCTTCGCGTCTCAGCCAAAATCTCACACCGTCGCTGTAATCCATACGAACGAGGGAGTCTCCGGCGGTCGCCCAAACTTTCAGCGACGGCTCGCCCGATTCCGAAAGGATCGAACTTGCGTACGTGAGAGTGTCGCGCGGCTGGGAGCAGGCAGTTGCAGCTGGAGGTGCATCTCCGAAGTGAATCTCAACGTCCGATGTGGTGAAGGAAGGTTCTACTGGCTCGAGGCCCGGTATGAATCGATTCGCGTGAAGCCGCAAACCGAAAACCAGGTAGCCACAGCCCATTGCCTTAGTGGGTACCGGTGCGATTCTTGGGAAAGCTTCCGCTGTCTGAGGTGTGAGTGGGACCTACTTTTTGAGTGAGATCGCGGATGGTTCCGTAAACGATAAGGCGGGGAGGGTCATAGGGTTTCTTGATTTCCGGCTCCACCGGCTTATCCATTATGAACCTCCGCATTTAGGTTATACCGAACTCCACGAGGCGACTGCAACCAAAAGTTCAGGCAGAGCGCTCGAATGCCAACGCTGGCGCGCACTGAATCGGTTTCGCCATAGAGGCGGGGCAGCGCCGAGCGATTGACGTATCGATCGATTTCCCGGCTCCAGCGGGGATCTTCGATCCAAGCCGCGCCGGGCCGGCGAAGGTTTTCCACCAGTGGATCGCCCGCTAGTGGAGTTTTCTTGCGCATCCTGACTTTCTCCGGCAAATGGCCCAGCATAGCCTCGCGCAACAGAGCCTTTTCGAACGCCCATGGAAAAGGAGGCAGCGCCAGGACGTAGTTCACGATCCTCAAATCGAGAAATGGATAGCGGACTTCAACGGGGCAATGCGTCACCCCGACATCTTCCAGCTCGAACAACTGAGCCCATTGCGGCAACAGGAGCGATGCGTGCGCCGTGGGAACAACCGGATGCGCAGGTGAAGCGCAAACGACGGTGCACTCGCGCCAGCGCTCCTCAAGACTGAAACGCTTCACCAATTCCGGGGCGAGCCATCGCGGAAAAACGTAGGCGTTCGAGCGATCTCCGAGCGCGGCGCGAACACGCCGCTGGATTCCGGGCAAGACTGACGGTCGCGAGCGAAGGTACCGCGCGGAATCGAACGCCAAGCGGCGCCATTCGCGGTTCCGCATCAGGTGACGCGCGTAGGGCCACATTTCGAAATGCATCAAGTTGTCGATGCCTTCCCCGTTGAGCACCACGCGGCAATCCTGCGCGATCATGTGCATTTGGTCGAAGAAGCCCGCAAAGAATGGATCTTCCACCGGCTCCGGCCACGTGAACTCAGGATCGGTCCAGCGTTCGAAAAGCTGAAGCGAATCCATCGGGAGGCAACGAATCGGTATCTTCAGGAATTCGGCGACATCGCGCGCATGTTCCCCATCGCGATCCGGAAGGAGCGACTCGTACGTGATCGTGTAAGCGCGAAGATCTCCCACTCCGCCGGAATTTAGCGATAATCCGCGCGCGGTGGCGGCAATCGAGGAGGAATCCAACCCGCCGCTCAGCAAGATGCCGGCGCGGCTCGTGCGGAGGCGGTCGGCAACCGCCGCCTGCAGCAATACCTGAAAGTGCTCCACATACTCATCTGCGTGACGATAGCGGACGCGGCCATCGACCGGGGGAGACCAATAGCGCTCCACGCGCAGGCCATCCGCAGACACCTTCAAAAAATGCGCTGGCGGCAGGCGGCGGATTTCGCGAAACGCCGTGGAAGCGAGGTCGTAGTTGGCGCCGAAAAGGAGGAAATCCGCAATCGCCAGGTCATTCAATTCTTCCGAGATTTCCGGAATCAGCCGGAGGCAGCCGAGCGTGTTGCTGAAAAAAAACGAATCGCCGAGGTCTGCGTAGTAGAACGGTTTGAGCCCGAAATGATCGCGCGCGCAGAAAAGAGCACGTTCGCGCGCGTCCCAGATGGCAAAAGCAAAATCGCCGCGCAAATGCTGCACGCACGCTTCTCCCCACGCGGCGTAGGCATGCAGGAGCAACTCCGGATCAGGCGCGCCGCGCCTGCATTTGCGGCCTGCGGAAGCCAACTGCGATTCCAGTTCCGCCCGGCAATCGATCCGCGCGTCCGCCGTGATCCAATACCGCCGGTCGAGGCTCGCGGGCTGACTTTCACCCAAAGACTCTGCAGTGGTTCGGAGCAGTGCATGGCCGAAAGCGACAGACCCGTCGGCCCACACTTCCTGGCCATCCGGCCCGCGATAAGCAAGTGAATGGGTGAGCGACTCGAGCAGCGCGCGTTCGACGGGAGCCCCGTCGCGCTGAAAAATTCCGACGACGCCGCTCACAGAGTCTCCGTCTCGAGGGACGTGAGGGGTCTGTCGAACGGCTCGAAGTGGCGATGCGGGTCCGAAACGGGGCTTAGCACCTCACCTCCAAGTTCCACCCACGCGTGCGCCTCAAATTTGTTGTCTTCTTTCCGCGCGCCGATCCGCAACTCCGCACCGATTCCTCGCCGATGCAACAGGCAGCAAAGCGCGAGCGATTGCTCCAGGCAGTTCGTGCGCAGAAACAAATGCCGTGCGGCCGAACCTTGGAACCGCGCGATCGCACGCGCCGATCCCAAGACGGCCGAATCGCCTGAATTCGCGCGCTGGATGCTTCCGGTAGTGAGGCTTTCGAGCACGCTTTTCCAACGGCGATATCCGGCTACGCGGATGCCGACCCAAGTCGCCGCGAGCACCAGCGCGGCCTCGATCACCAGCTTCCTCGAGGGCGCGTTCAGGCGCCACAACCTGCGCCAGGTAGCTATCGTCGCATTCAACCCTACACCTCGAAGAAAGTCGCGCCATACTCGCGCGGCGGCCCTTAGGCTGGGTGGAGCGAATCCTCAGGGCGTCAAAGGATCGCTCGGACGAAATCCGAATCGTGCTAGCCAGCCGCGGCGCTCTGAACCAGAATCAGTCCTTCGGCCGACATCTTTGTGAGCATTTCGAGCAGATCGCGCTCGCATCGCTCCGCTTCCACGTCGTACTCATCGACCAGTGTGTCCCGCAGCTCCCCAATCGTTCTGGGTTGTTGGAGCAGATTCCAGACACGCGTGCCTACGGGATTCAACCCGTAATAGATCGTATTGCTGAGACTGAGGATGGCTGCTTCGTCGCCCAGAGGGCAGGAGACCTGGTCGCGCGAAGCGACGACGATCGAGTGGACCGAAAGGTGCGTCTCCATGGCAGCCGTCTGACCCCTCAGGGCTGGTTGGGAACGCTCGCCGGACTCACATCCCGGCACTGCACGATCTGCGGGAACCGCCGCTCCCGCCGGTTCCTCGCAAACCCATTGTATTCTACTGGGGGTTACCCGCAATCGCAATCACCGGGTGCAATTCCGATGAAGCATGGGATGACGTCGTCTGCTGCTGAGTTGGCCTGCCGATGAGAGATCGCAACCGATGAATTGGATGCGGCGCGCGCTGGTCAAAGCCTCTGAAAGTTCGTGGCTGCGTGAACGCGCTCCCAGGCTGGGGTTCGTCCGCAGGGCATCCGCGCGATTCCTGCCGGGCGAAGACGCCGACGCCGCAATCGCAGCCGCGCGGCGCCTGGCTGCTGATCGTATTTCCACTCTGCTGACGCATCTGGGCGAAAACGTCCGCGATCGCGCCGAATCGGAGTCGATCACGCTGCAATATCTTGACCTCATCGATCGCATCCGGGCCGAAGCGATGCCGGCGGAAATCTCGGTGAAACTCACGCAGCTCGGCCTCGACCTGGATCACGAACTCTGCTTCGACAATTTCGCGAAGTTGCTCGACCATTCCAGCGACAGAACGGTTTGGATCGACATGGAGCAGAGTTCCTACGTGGACGCTACGCTTGATTTGCATCGTCGCGCCTCGAAGACACATCCGCATACCGGCATTTGCGTCCAAGCGTATCTCTATCGCACAGAGAAAGATGTTGCCTCGCTCATTTCCATGGGAGCAGCCGTGCGTCTCGTGAAGGGCGCTTACAGCGAGCCGCGCGAGAGCGCCTATCCGAAGAAGGCGGACGTTGACCAGAACTACTTCCGGCTGGCGCAGATGCTGCTCGGACCGGAGGCGCGGCGAGCCGGCGTGCGCGCCGTCATGGCGACGCATGACCGCCGCCTCGTCGCGCGGATCATCGAGTGGGCCGGACAGCAGGGAATCGCAAAAGAGAATCTCGAATTCGCCATGCTCTATGGCATCCAGCGCGCCGAACAATTGCGGCTCGCGCGACAGGGCTACCGCACCGACGTGCTGATTTCCTACGGGACGTTCTGGTTTCCGTGGTACATGCGGCGCCTGGCCGAGCGGCCCGCGAACATATTCTTTGTGGCCCGCAATCTCTTTTCGAGTTAGCTGTCCCGCAGCCGAATCACAGCGTGTGCAGGTACGCCATCAAATCGTCCAGCTCCTGCTGCGTGATCGCGTCTCCCGTGGGAGGCATCATGTTGCGGCCGCCGACGATGGTCTGCTCCACGAATCGGTCATTGGCGGGCAATCCACTCGGCAGGAATTGCTTTCGGAAAAGATGCTGCAGGCTCGGCCCCTTGCTCCCCGAAGACGAATACGCGTTGTGGCAGGCCGCGCAGTAGCGCTCAAAGACGCGGCGCCCACTGGCTTGCTGAGCGTTCAGCCCCAGCTCAGCGTCCGTCTTCGGCGCAGGTTCGCCGCAGCCCGCCACGAAGGCCAGAAAAACTCCAACGGCACAAATGAGCGCGTGTCGTTTCAAATCGCAATCATACTCAACGCTCCGCGCGCGGTACACTTCAAAGCATGCTGCGAATTTCAGCGACCGATCGCGTCTTCGTTCTAACAGGCGCGGGAATCAGCTCGGAAAGCGGCATTCCGACGTTTCGCGGCGCCGGCGGTCTTTGGCAGAACTACCGCTTTGAGGAAGTTGCGTCGCCGCACGCATGGCGGCGCGACCCGAGGCTCGTGTGGGAGTTTTATTCCATGCGACGGCGCGTGGCCTCAGCGGCGAAGCCGAATCCCGGTCATCGCGCTCTCGCTGAACTGGAGCGCGCCTTACAGAATCGCCTCTTCCTCTGCACGCAGAACGTGGACAATTTGCACGAACAAGCGGGTTCGCGCCGCGTCGTTCACATGCACGGCGAGTTGTTCAAAAGCCGATGCGACGGCTGCGACCGCACACCCTTCGACGATATCAACGTCTACGATCCGCCCGCTGCGATTCCCCGGTGCAATTGCGGCGGACAAATTCGTCCGCACATCTGCTGGTTTGGCGAAGTGCCCTACCACCTCGACGAAATCTCTGATGCGCTCGATCAATGCACGGTCTTCGTTGCGATCGGAACCTCTGGCGTGGTCGAGCCTGCCGCGAGCTTTGTGGCGCACGCCCGCCGCCGCGCCCGCACTTTCTACGTCGGCCCCGAAGAGCCCGCGAACCGCTTCGCCTTTACGAATTGTTTCCTCGGCAAATCCGGCGAGCTCCTGCCCAATATGTTCCATTGCGAATGAAGCGGGGTCAATCCGGAATGCCGATGCGCTTCACCAGATCGTTGAACCTCGGATCGCCGCGCAGGCTGCCGAAGTACGAAGCTACCTTCAAAAAGATGAGAAACGCCATGCGCTCCTGAAAGGCCTTTTCCAGCCATTCGAAAGCCGCATCCCCTTCTCCCAGGCAGGCATGAACGGCCGCGATCCAATATGACGACGTCCCATCAGGCTTCCAATTCCTCTCAACTTCCTCCAGGATTCCGCGCGCCCCTTCTGTCTCCCCCAGCGTTGCATGTGAGATTGCTGTCCGCAAAAGAACGACCGTTGATCGTCGACTCAACGCCAATGCCATGTCAGATTCCTCGATGGATCGTTCGCGTTGGCCAGCAGCAGCGTGCGCATAAGCGAGAGAAGAATGACCTAAGGGACTGCCGGGATCGATTTCTGTTGTCTTGCGGAGCCACTCAATCGCTTTGTCGAGTTGTCCATGGAAGAGATACACAATCCCTAGGAGATAGATGGGCAAAAAATCTGTAGGGGCCAGCTCGATGGCGCGCTTCGCCTTTGCAATGGCTTCGTCGAAACGCCCGCGAATCATCTGAGCCCAACCCGAAGTTGTAACTCCGATAGCGAGATCGGGATTCAGTTCGCTGCTGCGTTGCAGCTCGCGGTCTGCGCCAGCCAAGTCCCAGTTCTGAAACATCAGGCAATAGGCCATGGTCACATGTGCGTCGGCCAAAGTTTCGTCTAACACGAGGGCTTTCTTCGCAGCCGCCATCGCCCGGGGATACACCTCCGTCGGAGCCGCGTACCCGTGAATGCCCAGGTTAAGGTAGTTCGCGGTCAGGCCCGCGTAGGCCGAGGCGTATGCTGGATCAATCTCGATTGCCTGCTGGCACAATGCGATCGCCTGGCGCATCCCGTCGGGAGACAGTCCTCCCCCGTAATGTCGCGCCTGCAACACCAATCGAAAGGCTTCGTTGTTCTGCGTGGGCCGCTTGCGGAGTTTCTTTCTCTCGTCGCCGGTCAGTTGCAATCGGAGCTTCTCCGATATCTCCGTTGTCAGGTCTTCCTGCAACGTAATCAGATCCGTCATCTTTCGGTTGAATCGCCCGCCCCAGAGCTGCGCTTGGCGTTCCACATCCAGTAAATCCACCGAAACGATCAAATCGTTCCCCCGCTGCACCATCCGGCCCGAAAGCACTGCCCTAACTCCCAGCTCACGGCCGGCCGCGAGCGGATTCACTTCTGGACCGCGGTGACGAAACGCCAATGCCCGCGGCACGATGCGAATCTTACGAAGCTGCGCCAGCGTGTGAATCAGCGTCTCAGCAATCCCGTCGCTCAAATATTCCGCCTCCGGGTCGCCGCTCGCGTTTTCCAGGGGCAGAATCGCCAGGGAATCGATCGCCTTGCTTTGTTTCCCAGTAGAGGATCTTTCTTTGCTCTCGATTGGTCGAGCCGGACCACGTGTCACAGGACGCGTGCCAGCTGCCGGTGAAACAGAATGCAGCGATCCGACGTCCCGCCGCAGCCGCTGCAGATCCGCGCGCAACTCCGCAGCCGATTGGTAGCGCATCGTGCGATCCTTCTCCAGCGCCTTGTTGAGAATCCGCTCGAGTTCGTGGGGCAGATCGGGATTCAACCGCACCGGCGATGCCGGGGTCTTGTTCAAAATGCCATCGAAGATCATCCCCGATGTCGTTCCCGAAAATGCCTGCCGCCCCGTAGCCGCCTCGTACAGCACGATCCCCAGCGAGAACAGATCGGTCCGCGCATCCACGTCTTCGCCTCGCACTTGCTCCGGCGACATGTAGGCGACCGTTCCGAGAGCCACTCCGGGACTCGTCAAGTGGGGATCTTCATTCTCCGTTGACGCTTCCGTCTGCGCTGCTGCCGCGCGCCCCTGGGGCACCTGTTTGGCGAGCCCGAAGTCCAAGATCTTCACATGGCCGCCCTCGGTGATGAAGATGTTCGCCGGCTTGATGTCCCGATGGACGATGCCCTTCGCGTGTGCCGCGGCCAGCGCATCCGCCATCTGCGAGCCTAGATCGAGCAACGCATCGAGAGGCAGCGACTTCGCGCCGATGCGCTGCCTGAGGGTCTGGCCTTCGAGCAACTCCATGGCGATGAAGCGATGGCCGTCGTGTTCACCGATTTCGTAGATCGTGCAGATGTTGGGATGATTGAGCGCAGCCGCAGCGCGCGCCTCGCGTAAGAATCGTTCCAGCGCCTGTTTGTCTCGTGAAACAGCGTCCGGAAGAAACTTCAGCGCGACGGTGCGCCCGAGCGTCAAATCTTCCGCCCGGTACACCACACCCATCCCGCCGCCGCCCAGCCTCTCGATGACGGAATAATGAGACACGGGCTTTCCAAGGAGTGGATCGCGGTCGGACACAGTGCCGAAATCTTACGGGCGCATCGCAGGAGTGTCAACGGCGCTACGGGGTTGAGAAGGCTACTTCGTGGATTCGTCCTTTTCGACTTTGCCGTCGCGGACGCGGATGATTCGCTGGGCATGCCCGGCGATGTCAGCCTCATGCGTGACGAGGATGATCGTGTTGCCGCCCTCATGAAGACGCGCGAAGAGCGCCATGATTTCTTCGCCGGTCTGGGAATCCAGATTGCCGGTCGGTTCGTCGGCGAGAAGGATAGAAGGATTGTTGACGAGCGCGCGGGCAATGGCGACGCGCTGGCGCTGGCCGCCCGAAAGTTCGTTCGGCTTGTGCATCATGCGGTCGGCCAGATCGACTTGCGTGAGGGCTTTCTTCGCTCGCTCGATGCGCTCTTCGGCAGGCGTGCCGTTGTAAATCATCGGCAGTTCGACGTTGTGCAAGGCGGTCGCGCGAGCCAGCAAGTTGAACGTCTGAAAAACGAAACCAATCTCCCGGTTGCGGATCGCCGCGAGCTCGTCGTCATCCAACTGGCTGACGAGCCGCCCGGCGAGCCAGTAGTTCCCTTTGGTGGGCGTATCGAGGCAGCCGATCAAATTCATCAGCGTAGATTTGCCTGACCCGGAAGGACCCATGATGGCGACGTACTCGCCCTTACGGATGACCATATTCACGCCGCGCAACGCGTGCAGCTGCTCGGTCCCCATTTCGTAAGTCTTCCAGAGATCCTCGGTCTGAATGACGATCCCCGAATCGACGAGGTCCTGGCGAAAGTTCTGCGCGCCGACTTCTTCGACGGCCATGGGCATTGGGCTCCCCTGGTTATGCTGCGTTAGCTGGATGAAGATGTTTCTTCGGTCTTGGGCGTTGAGTTGTCGATCTTGATTGGAGCGCCGGGCTTCAACGAACGGAGCGCCTTGAAGCTGCCGGTGACAATCTGGTCGCCCTCGTGCAAGCCATCCGTGATTTCGATGTCCGTGACGCCGGTGATTCCAGTCTGTACGGGCACGAATTCAGCCTTGCCTGCCCGAATGATGAATGCCCCTTGAATCTCCGTCTTTTGGCCGCTGTCACCTTCACTCTTCGAAGCCGCCAGAGTCACATTTCCGCTCGTGCCGTTCTTCGCCTCGTCCAATTCCTTTTGGGTCCTCTCCGCCAGCGCCTGGATCGGAATCGTGAGGACGTTTTGCTTCTGCGCCGTCTGGATCTTGGCCGTCACGGAAAGCCCCGGGCGCAAGGAATCCGGTGGGTTGTCGAGGGTGACGACCACCTTGAAGTCCCGCGCCTCCTGCGTGTTGGCTGTTGTCTCTGTCATCGAGGCCTGGCCCGAAGTGCGGAGGATGGCGAGTTCGCCGACCTCAGTGACGTGGCCCTTGAAGACCTTATCCGGAATGGCATCAATCGTTACGTCAACCGGCTGGTCGTTCTTCACGCTCACAATGTCCGTCTCGTCGACTTTCACTTCGGCGGTGACGACGCTCATGTCTGATATTGTCAATATGGAGCTGCCGGCGGTTCCCTGGATCCCCGGTACGACGTTCTCCCCGACGCGCACGGCGATATAGCTGATGATGCCGCTGATGGGAGCAGTGTAGGTGGTCTTGCGCAAGACGTCCTGCGTGTGCCTCAGCACGGCACGGCCTTGCTCGAGATTCGAGCGCGCCTGCTCCCGCGAAGCACGTGCCTGGTCCACCTGGGCTTGGGCGGAAGTGAATGCTGCGGCCGCACTGTCATACGAGGCTTTGTCTGCGTCATACTCCTGTTTCGCGATGAGTTGCTCCTTGTACAACTGCTGGCCGCGCTGCCAATCAAGCTGTGCCTTACTGAGGTCCGACTGGCGTTGCGCCAGCGTGGCCACCGCCGCATCGAAACTCGCCCCCGCGGCCTTCATCCCGGATTCCGCCGCCTCGATGCTTGCCAGCTGCGCTTGAACGTCGGCTCCGGGCTGAACGTTTTCCAGGTGAAGCAGCACGTCGCCCTTCTTCACATGGTCGCCTTCCTTCACGACGATGTCCGTGATCTTGCCGATGCCCTCGCCGAGGACGTTGGTGTAGTTCTTGGGACGAATCTCACCCGAGGCGGTCACGATGGATGTCAAATCCTCACGAGTCACTCGCCCGGTTTGCACCGACACCACATTCGCATTCGCTTTGCTGATGCTGTACCAGGTGATCCCCCCGAGGACGATCACTCCTCCGGCCGCGATCCCGATTTTCTGCCAGGTCTTCATGGCCCAACCTTTCGGATTTGACGGTCCCAAATGACAAAAGTACCCACTACTTGGTACATACGCCCGGGCGGTGCAGAATGTTTCTCGGTTCAGAGGTGAGGAGCAGATAGTGGCCGAGAAGTAGCCCTATCTTTCGTTCGTCCGCTTACCCCAGACTCCGAACGGTCATCGATCACGCTCGAAGGCCACCCACGCGAAAAGCCGAAGCCTAATTCTAATTCGACACCGTCCGGCAGGAAAAGCGAAATAGTTCCGGGACTTCGACCCGATCAATCAGGCAACCCGGCGGCCGCGGCGCGATTCCAACTCCCCCAAGGGACAGCCGCTGGGGGAAAGATTAATTGACCTGTACGAAGGTACAGGTTAAGATTCCGCATCGGAAAAGGTGCAATTATGGGCCGTTCTGCCAAGACCTTCCTACGGCTTTTCGCGGTTGCCGGTTTCCTCTGCCTGTTCGCCAACTACGCCTCCACAGCCCCGCGGCAGCAGGATGACCAAGGCCAGCCAGACCAGACGGATCAGGCCAACCAGAAAAAGAACGCTAAAGCCAAGCAGAAGAATGACAAAGAGCTCTTCAATGAGTTGCAGTCTCAGTACAAGAAGTGGCTCAACGAGGACGTGATTTACATCATTACCCCCGAGGAACGCCGCTCTTTCCTCCACCTGAGTACCAACGAAGAGCGCGAGCAGTTTATTGAGGCCTTCTGGCAACGGCGCAATCCCGATCCGGACTCGCCCGAGAACACGTTCAAAGAGGAACACTACCGGCGCATTGCCTATGCCAACGAGCATTTCGCGTCGGGTATCCCCGGCTGGAAAACCGACCGCGGCAAGATTTACATCATGTGGGGCCCACCGGATGAGATTGACGCTCATCCGACCGGCGGGACATGGGAGCGCCCCATGGATCAGGGCGGCGGTGAAACCACTACCTACCCGTGGGAGACGTGGCGCTATCGCTACCTCGAAGGCCAGGGCCTTGGTGAAAACGTCGAACTCGAGTTCGTCGACCCCAGCTCGACGGGCGAATATCACCTGACGATGGACCCGAGCGAAAAGGACGCCCTGCTAATGGTTCCCGGGGCCGGCTTGACCCTCGCCGAATCCATGGGCATGGCTAACAAATCGAGCCGATTCAGCAACACCGACGGCACACACATGGCGGAAGGCCAGTTTGGTGCAATGGGTTTGAATTCGAACGATGAGGAATTCAACCGCCTCGAAAAGTACTCCGCCATCCTTCGGCCGCCGCCGGTGAAATTCAAGGATCTGGAGGCAGCCGCAACGTCTCGCGTGGTGCGCGATCAGGTGAAATTTGACTATCGGTTCGACTTCCTGCGCATCACATCGGACACGGTGCTGGTACCGATCACGGTGCAGATTCCGGTCAATCAGCTGAGCTTCCAGGAAAAGGACGGAGTCGACTCCGCGTCGATGGACTTGTTCGTGCGGGTCACGAGTCTTGGCGGGAGGGTCGTCCAGACGTTTGAAGACACGCTTCGCAGTGATATTCCCGCGTCGCTGCTGCAGAAGTCCATTAACACCGCACGAATTTATCAAAAGGCCGTGCCGCTTTCGCCCAACCTGTACCGGCTTGACATCGTGGTAAAAGACGTGAATAGCGGCAACGTCGGCGTGGTGAATACGCGGCTGCCTGTGTCCCGCTTCCCGGACGATCAACTGACTTTCAGCTCCCTGATTCTGGCGGACGACATCCATCCAGTGTCCTCGAAGGATATTGGCCTCGGCCAGTTCGTCCTCGGTGATGTCAAGGTGCGCCCCAAGCTCGACGGGTCGTTCACTCCGAATGACGCAATGGGCGTCTACCTCCAGGTTTACAACTTGAAGGTCGACGACAAGACGCACCGGGCTGACACATCGGTTGAATACCGAGTGAAAAAGGAGAAGGACGCAGAGCCGATCTTGACGTTCGATGTTCCGCCAGACAAGCTGCCGCAGCACGGCGAGGAACTCACACTCGAGCAGTTGATCACGCTTGGCTCGCTCGCCCCGGGAAAATACCAGCTCGAAGTTGCGGTTACGGACAATCTCGCGAAGCAAACGATTACGCCGACGGCCGACTTCACGGTGAAGCCGTCGCCTGCGAGCGCGCCGCAGGGGAGGTGAGTGTTTGAATCTCCGAGCCATGCGGGTCGTAGGCCTCAGCTTTTTCGTGTGTCTCCTCGCGCTTCCGCTGGCATCGGCCACCTATGCCGGGAAGATATCCGGCTTGGTTGTCGATCCCGCAGGCACGCCTCAGATGGGTGCCTCGGTCGTGATCTCGTCCGAACAGATCCTGGCGGCGAAATCCATTCAAGTCATGACGAACGACCGCGGCCGCTTCTCGGCCGCTGCGCTGCCCGCCGGGCTCTACTCGATTCAGGTGACCCTAGCCGGATTCCTGCCGGCGATTCAGCAGCACGTTCCGATCGACGATCAGCATTCAACTCAGCTCGAAATCGTCTTGGCTTCGGTGTTTTCCTCCTTCGAAAAGCTGCGCCGGCAGCCCGATCAGCCAGTTTCGGCGGACGATTGGACGTGGGTTGTGCGAGCGGCCGCGGCGAATCGCTCGGTCCTTCGGTGGCAGGACGATCCGGGTCTAGCCAACGCCGGGCAAGACGCGGGATCCCAAACGGGCTCATCGCACGGGCTTCTTGAACTCTCGTCCGGGGCCGACCATCCCGGCTCGATTTCCGACCTGGCGGATTCTCCGGCGACCGCGTTCGTCTACGATTTCGATATGGGCGCCAACAGCCGGCTGGTGATGGCGGGCCAATACAGTCATGATGACGACGCGGGCGCCGCGGGCCTCGTCGCTGAATGGCTTCCGTCCGGCCAGCCAGGTGTCGGGCCCGTCACGACTTTGCTGGTCCGCGAGTCGCAGCTTGGTCCCGAGGGCCCCACATTTCGTGGGCTCCGGATGTCGCACGACGACCAATTCGCGATTGGCGACAGGGTGAGCGTCCGCTACGGCGCAGAGTATTTGTACGCGGGTTTTGACGGAGCGACCACTGCCTTGCGTCCCAGGGGAGAGGTCGCAGTCGAGGTTTCTCCCACATGGCAGGTTGCTGCAACGATAGCGGCCGAGCCTTGGCAGAATGCTTCGATCTCCGGGGACGCGCTTCAATCCACGCTCAACGCGCTCGACGCGTTCCCGACTCTGCTGATTCGCAACGGCCATCCGGTCCTGGAGAATGGCTTTCACGAGGAGCTGTCCGTCAAGCACGAGTTGAATAAGCGCGCAGATGTGACCGCAGCTGTCTTTCACGACCACTCCACGCATGCCGCTGTCATCGGCCGCGGCGGACCGATCAGCGCCGATTTTCTGCAGGATTACTTCTCTCAAGCGTTCGCCTATGACGGAGGAGCGACTGCCTCGACCGGCGCTCGCCTGGTCTATCAAGAAACGGTCACGAATGACCTGCGAGCAACTGTGATCTACGCGTACGCGGGCGCCCTTGCTCCCAATGGTGATCCTGCCGCGAGGGGGGCGCTGCGCGAGGACTTGACGACGCGCTACCGCCAAAGCCTCGCTGCGGGCGTCACGGCGAAGTTGCCTCGCACCGGCACAAAACTGACCACGAGCTACAAATGGCTGAGCGGAACGACCGTCTCGCGGCTTGATCCATATGGTGAGTCGGTCTACAACATGGACCCGTACCTGAGCATGGAAATTCGTCAGCCTCTCCCCAGCCCCTTCCCCGGGCACATGGAAGTTCAGGCCGACGTGGGCAATCTCCTAGCTCAAGGCTACGTTCCCGTCGCTACGGGCGATGGGTGCGTAGTTCTTGTCCCCTCTTATCGATATTTTCGAGGTGGTTTGAGCCTGCAGTTCTAGAAAATTCTCCGCTACCGGAATTGGAAATATGGCTTCCAGAAATGGGAGTGGACCCGGATCGTCTGCCAAGTACTCCCGCAACGTCTTCACGAGAGGGGACTTAGGAGACCGCCGCATCGATGATTCGCTGGAAGTTCACGTGCTGGCGTACAATAGCAACGAGCGGCCACGGGTGGGTTTGGTATGAACGAGCACTTGCGGACACGGCTGGGAGCGGTCACACTCGCCCTGCTCACGCTGGCGGCAGTGATCTTTGCTGCCAAGAACTTCCAGCAGCGTTCGCGCTTTATCTCCCCGGATGACGGCGTCACCTGGATCGACAGTGACCAAGGTGTCGTCGCTTTGCATGTCGTTCCCGGGGGACCAGCTGATCGCGCGGGCATTCACTCGGGCGATTACGTGCAGTCCGTACACGGGGTGCCGATCCATCGCGCCACAGACGTAACCCGTGTTATCTGGCACGCCGGACCGTGGGCAGAAGTCCGTTACCAAATTCTCCGCGACGGAGCGCCGCTGCAGATTTCTCTGGTCACGGCGCCGCGCGACAATTCCTCGTCACTGGAAAATTACTTGCGCGTCACCGCGCTGCTTTACCTTTTCATCGGGGCTTTCATCTTTGTGAAGCGCTGGAACGCACCCCGGGCGATCCATTTCTACATTTTTTGTCTCGTCTCCTTCGTCCTCTATAGTTTTCACTACACCGGCAAACTGAACTCGTTTGATTGGATCATCTATTGGAGCAATGCGATAGCACTGCTGCTGCAGCCCGCACTGCTCGTGCATTTCGCGCTGGTCTTCCCCGAGCGCCGCGGCATTCTCTGGCCGAAGCTTGTGGCCGTTTACGGTGTTCCCACGGCGTTGCTGGCCCTGCATACGTTCGTAGCCACGGGCACTCTGGACTTCCTGCCATCGGTCAGCGGCCAGCAGGTTCTCGATCAGATCGAGCAACTGAATCTCGGCGTTTACTTCCTCCTGGCAGCCGGGATCTTCCTTGCAAGCTATTTCCGCGCGCCGAGCGGCGTCTTGCGACAGCAATTGAAGTGGGTGGCCGGCGGAACGCTTGCGGGTATTGTTCCGTTCCTCGCCCTTTACGTCATACCTTACCTTTTTTCTCCGGTCGTTCCGGCGTGGACGAAGTTTTCGGTCTTCTCTCTCGCGCTGATTCCTCTGTGCTTCGGCTACGCCATCATTCGCTACCGCTTGATGGACGTGGACATCATCTTCAAGCGCGGCCTCGCGTACACCTTCGCCACCGCAGGCGTCGTCATCATCTATTTCGGTTCGATCGCCCTGATCGGCGAGCTCTCGCACACGGCCTGGCCCAGCGGCCCGATCGGGGCTGTGATTGCCATCGTGGTCGCTGCATTTCTGTTCCAACCGTTGCGTGATTGGGTGCAGGCGCGACTGGATCACTTCTTCTACCGCGACCGCCTCGATTACCGCCGTACTCTGATCGCGTTCGGCCGCACGCTCGCTAACGAGGTCCATCTCGATCCGCTGCTCGGTTCGGTCCTCGACCGCATTTCCCAGACATTGCTCGTCGATCGCCTCGCGGTCTTTCTCGAGGACCCGGAGCGTCCCGGCCAGTACGCACTTTCGCGGTCGATGGGTTTGCAACCGCGCGGACCGCTTGACCTGAGCTTTCTCGATCCGTCTCGGCCGGCGCTCGCGCGGGGCTGTCTCTTCATTGAGTCAGCCCGAGCAGCGGACGAAAGCGATTCGGTCCGCCGCACGCTCGAAGAGCTCGATTTGAACTATTTCATCGCCTGCCGTTTCCATGACCACACACCTGCAATCTTGGGCCTCGGCAAGACCGTTGACGGCGACTACCTTTCGAGCGAAGACCTCGAACTGCTTTCGACCATCGCCGGATACGTCGCCATCGCCGTCGAAAACGCTCGCCTTTATCAATCGCTCGAACAGAAGGCGCTGCAGGTCGAGCGTCTCAAGGATTTCAGCGAGAATATCGTTGCTTCGTTGCGCATCGGCGTTCTCACGATCGATCTCGACGACCGCGTCGAATCCTGGAATCCGCAGCTCGAAGAGCTTCTAGGAATTCCGCGCAGCGAAGCCTTACGCCGCAAGGTGGATGATGTGCTGCCGCGCGATCTGGCGGCTGAAATCGCGTCGCGTATGCCCAGCGAACACGTCTCGGGCATCTACCGTTTTCATCTGAACACGCGCAGCAACCGCCACCTCGTCCTCAACATTTCGATTGCGCCGCTGCTCGGGAAAAACGGCGCGCGGCTGGGCCGGCTCGTCCTGCTCGACGACATTACGCAGCGCGTGCGCCTCGAGGACCAGATGGTGCAGACCGAGAAGCTGACGTCGCTCGGTTTGCTGGCGGCCGGCGTGGCGCACGAGGTGAACACGCCGCTCGCCGTGATCTCCAATTACATCCAGATGCTTGCGAAGCAGATCCCGGCCGACGATCCCCGGCAGAAGACCATCGAACGCATCGTGAAACAGACCTTCCGCGCCAGCGAAATCGTCAACAACCTGCTGAATTTTTCACGTACGGGTGGCGCCGAACCGGTGGCGATCGATCTGAATTCCATTCTCGAAGAGACGCTTTCGCTTGTGCAGCATCCGTTCAAGACCGCGCAGGTGAGTGTGGTGCGCAACTATGCCGAAAATCTTCCGCCGGTGCTCGGCTCAGCCACGCGGCTCCAGCAGGTTTTCCTAAATCTCTTCATGAACGCGCGCGATGCCATGCCGAACGGCGGAATGCTCGAAGTTCGGACCGGCGCGCACAACGGCTCAGTCGAAATTGAGGTCAGCGATACGGGCATCGGTATCCCCTCCGAACACGTCCATCGCATCTTCGATCCATTCTTCACAACCAAGGCCACCGGCCGGGGCACCGGGTTGGGCCTGTCAGTGAGCTACGGGATCATCAAGGAGCACGCGGGCAAGGTCGACGTGCGCTCCACGCCGGGCAAGGGCACTTCCTTCCGGCTGGAATTCCCAGTAGCCAGGAAAGCCGTCCATGCCTAAGGGATTGATCCTCGTCGTCGATGACGAAGCGGAAATACGCGAAGGACTTCACGAGCTGCTCACTTCCGAAGATTTTGAGGTGACGCTCGCCGAGACGGCCGCGGCGGGCTTGCAGAAGCTCGAAGAGCGGCCGTTCGATCTCGTACTGCTCGATGTCAGCCTGCCCGACCACAACGGCATCGACATGCTGCGCGAAATCCGCCAGCGCGATCCGAACCTTGCCATCATCCTGATCACGGCCTACGGCTCGATCGATATGGCCCGCACAGCGTTCAAGAGCGGCGCGCAAGACTACATTACCAAACCCTGGAATAACGACGAGCTGATCACTCAGATTTCTCTCGCCGTCGAAGGCCGCCGCCTGCGCGAGGAAAACGTCCATCTCAAGCGAGCGCTCAAGCAGCGCTACAACTTCCCCAACATCGTCGGCAAGAGCGAAAAGATGCTGGCCGTGCTGGATCTCGTAGCGCAGGTCGCCCCGTCTCGCTCGACCGTGCTAATTTCCGGCGAAAGCGGCACCGGCAAGGAGCTAATCGCCAAAGCGATTCATTCCGCGTCCACGCGCGCCGACAAGGCTTTCATCCCTGTCAATACCGGATCGATTCCGGTCGATTTGCTCGAATCGCAACTCTTTGGTCACGTAAAGGGCGCGTTTACCAGCGCGATCGCGTCGAAGAAGGGCCTGTTCGAAGTCGCCGACCAGGGCACGATTTTCTTCGACGAAATCTCCACGGTCAGCCACGAAACGCAGGCCAAGCTTCTGCGCGTGATCCAAGAGCGGGAGTTCATGCGCTTGGGCGGTACGGAGACGATCAAGGTCGACGTCCGCATCCTCGCTGCCTCAAACGAAGATCTTCGAAAGCTTGTGCGCGAGGGCCGCTTCCGCGAGGACCTTTTTCACCGCCTCAACGTGATCTCCATCCATCTGCCGCCGCTGCGCGATCGCAAGGAAGACATTCCGTTGCTCGTCGATCGCTTCCTCGAGCAGTTCTGCCGCGAAAACGCCAAGCCGCCGCGAGCCTTCACGAATTCGGCGATGAAGCTGCTGATGGATTACGACTGGCCGGGGAACATTCGTGAACTGGAAAACGCGGTCGAGCGGGCTGTCGTGCTTTCGACACACGAAACGATGGACGCCGATCTGCTGCCCGAAGGCGTCCGCACGCGCGAAATCGTCAAGGGTGTGCGCTTGCAGCTCGCCGAATTTCTGCCGCCGTTGCCGGGAGAGGTCGGCGGGCGCGGCTCGACTCCGCCGCCTTCGCTCTTCGAAATTCTCGAGGAAGTCGAGCGCAGGATCATCGTAGACATGCTAGAGCGCACGAACTGGAACCAGACGGAAGCCGCCGAGCGCTTCCAGGTCCCGCTCTCGACTCTCAATCAAAAGATCAAGCGTCTCGGCATCGAGACCCGCCGGCGTCCTACGCCGCCGCGCGGTGCCTTCGGGTACGGCGAAGGCCCAGCAGAATTCTCGGCTGGAAAGTAAGACTCAAGTCGAGAATACTCGCTTTTGCGGCTTCAGCTCCGGACGGAAGGCTACGCCTTGCTTTCGCTCCCGCGGCTCGCCGAATGCGCTTCTTCGTGGGTCTTCCTCTTCATTTCATAGAGCGCCCGGTCAGCCGCCTCGAGCAGCGCGTCCCGCGTTTCTCCGTCCCGGGGATACACGGCCGCCCCGATGCTCACCGAGAGCGCAGGCCGCTCGCCATCTTCGCTGACGCGCCGCCGGATGCGGAGCGCGACTTGCTGGGCTTGTTTCCGTCCTGCTTCCGGAATCACGAGCACAAACTCGTCGCCCCCGTACCGCGCCGCCGTATCGATATCGCGGCAATGAACTCGCAGCACGTCGCCCAAGCGCCGCAAGGCGCGGCTTCCCACCAAATGTCCGTGGCGATCGTTAATTGCCTTCAGCCCGTCCATATCGAGCAGCAAAATGGAAAACGGCCGGCCGGTTCGCCCGAAGCGCTTGATCTCCAAATCGAGCACGTCCACGAGTCTGCGATAGTTTGCGAGACCCGTGAGTGGATCCGTCCCCGCGAGATTCCGCACCTGCTCCTCCGCGCGGGTTCGCTCCGCGGTGATGACGGCGAGCGCCAGCGTCATCACGCCGACGATGCTCATAAACGTCTGAAGGAGCAGCAGGGACTCGTTCTTCGTTCCGACCACAAATGGGCCGAATCCGTGCAGCGTCCCGCGAATCGCGATGCCGGATAGCACCAGCGTCACCGTCGCCGCCTCGCGCGGGCCGAATCGAAATGCGGCCCACACGAGGAACGGGATGCACAGGTACTCCAGCGGATCGCTTCGAAGCCTCGCGAACGGGCCGAACACGATCTGGCCCACGACCATCATTGACATCAGCAAGATTGCGAATTCGCTCAGCTGGCTCCAGCTCCATCGCAATCGAAAATCGGCCCGCCAGAGCAGCAGCAACGGCGTGACGATTACGGCGCCCGCCGCGTCGCCGAGCCACCACGTGAACCAGATCGGCTCGTAGTCTGCCCACCGGGCAAATCCTCCGAGCGCCAGCACCGTCGCGCCGAAACTTGCGCTGATTGTGGTGCATAGAAGCCCCGCCAGAAACGCAAACTTGAAAGTGTCCTGCACTCGCTCGAGGAATCCCGCCCCATTCGCAAAGCGGGAGATCAGATAGGCTCCTGCAATCGCTTCGAGGGTGTTCCCTGCCGTGATCCCGAGAGATGTCCAAATCGATCCCGCGGTCGTCACACTGACGAGGAACGCGCCCAGCCCCACTCCCGGCCACACGCGGTATCCAAGCACGAGCAGCGCCGCCAGGGCGATTCCCACCGGCGGCCACACGGCGGTCGAGCTGGGATGCACGAACGCCATGCTGAGGCCCAGCTTGCCGGCAAGAAAGTACGCCGCCGCGGTAGCGCCGATCGCGATCAGTTCCTTCTGCCGCTGCTCCAGCAGGACTCGGTTCTTGGAATCGTTCGACATCGTGTCACATCCAGTTTCTGCATGTTGGACGCGACGATCCTGTGGATTTGCCGTGCCGCACAAGAAGGCGAAACACGTAAGAGTAATCAGATGATCGATCTGGCAGGCGAAACAGGCGAATACCAGGAGACAGACCGGCGAAGCCGCGTGCAACAAGTGATCAGGTGATCAGCGATTGGCCTGCAATCTTCTCGAGGATTCGGTAGGGCGCCTCTTCCGGCGCAACGAGGGCTTTCGGCGGCACCAAGAACGTCTGTTCCAGCGCGTATTGGCCCGACATCACGGCATGAGCCACGCCATCGGTGAACACAAGCCACGTCGCCAGCGGAGGAAACTCCAGCCGCGCCTTCGGGCAGCCCTTCTGGAAGTCGGTGTTTTCCTTCAGGTAATCGTGAAAATCGAGCATGAACATGTCGTACGGCGTCCGTCCCATTCCGCGAAACCCGAGCTTTGCTCCCAGATCGTGCGCCGTCTTGCTCATCCACGATTCCTCAGCGAAGCGCCGCAGTCCTGCGTCCTCGGCGTGGCGGCGCGCGAGCGTCTCGAAATCTTCCGTCGTGTTCCAGACGCGCGGCTTTGTCGGATTGAGATTCGTGAACACACGCAGGATGCGCCCGCCGCGAGTGGGCCGGCTCGGAAAGGCATCCACGTGCAGCAAGTCGTTGCGCTTGTGCAGCGGCAGCCCCCGCCGTTCCTCTTCGAACGGCCGAAAGCTCGAAAAATCGATCGTGCACTTGTTCGCGTACGGCGAGAGAAACTTTGCGACGAAATCGATCACGGCCGCCGAATAGTTTCGAAAAATCGTCCGCAGCCGCTCGATTGTCTCCGCGTTTTCTGAAACGCCCTTCAAAACATCCTCGGTCGGCCGGTACGACACGTTCTTATGCAGACGCAACTCGGCCCATTCCTGGCCGAGCAAAAACTTCTGGTCCCCGGCCGGCAGCTCGAACGGCGGCTCGCGAAACATCAAAATCTGTCCGCTCTCGAGCATCTCGCAGTAACTTCGCGCCCGCGCCTCTTGCTGGTCGGACTTCCCCCAGCCGGCGCCCTTCTTATAGTCTTCCACCAGAATCCAAGGCAGGTTCACTTCGCTCCTCGCCTCCGCTCGCGTCTAGCCCTAGCTCATTTGACCCGTGGTTCCATAGCCGCGCGGCAGCAGCGCCGTCGAAATATCGGCCCGCGAAAGGTCGACGCCGTCGAGCTTCGTCTCGCGCAGAATGGCCGTCTTGAGGCTGGCTCCCTCGAAATCGGCGCCGGCCACTTGCGCGTCCCGGAAATTTGTCGCGCCGAAATCGGCGCGCCGCAAAACCGCATCCCGCAAATCCGCGCGGAAGAGTTCCGCGCCGCCTGCCTGTGCTTCCGTCAGGTCGGCGCCCGCAAGATTCGCTTCGGTCAGGTCGGCTTTTCGCAGGTCCGCGCTCCGTAAGCGCGCCTTGTTCAGATCTGCTGAACTCAGTTTCGCCTCTCGCAAATCCGCGCACTCCAGGTTGGCATGGCGCAGGTCGGCGTACGCCAGGTTGGCCCGCTCCAGATTTGCCCGCGAAAGATTGGCGCCGGCCAAGTCGGCGCGCACGCCCTTCGAATTGCCGCGCACGAACTCCGCGTGATCCGCCAGAATGGCCGAAAGCCGCTTGCCGTTGTGGCGGATGCCATGTAGCGAACGCAGTCCGCCGCCCTTCAATGCTCTCAGAATGCCCATTTCCTGCCGTTCCCTAGCACGATTTCAAGAGACACACCTGAATTCTACTAGAAATTCGGGTGAGACCGCACGCCAGGGGAAGAAGAACGATTTCGAAACCGGCTATCCAAGCGGAGCGTTCGCCAACGCCCAGAGTACAGTCCGCCACAGAATTCCGCGATGGTAGACTTACTAAACGGTAATGGCGAGGTCGACTCTCTGTCTTAGCCTGCGCCAAGGCCCCGCGCCGCCATCTGTGGTAACGTAAATAGATCGGCGATGCGCCGACGCGCGCAGTCTTCGTTGCGGCGCTTGAGTCCACCATGAGTGCCCGACGCATCTTCTCGGTGATCCTCGGCTTCGCAGCGCTCTTCGCTCCGAATGGCCGATCCTCAATCGCTCAAGACAACTCGACCCCAACCGACGAACTCGTCGCCAATCTCGCCGCCGGTCGCGTCGTCGTTGCCGTTGTGAAAAATGCGATTCTCGTCGCCACGCTCGAAAACCCGATTGAAGCCGAAACGCGCCCGCCCACTCCGGTGCCCCTCGCAACGTCGCGCTTGGGCGTACTTCTCGGCCCGGTATTCTGGTGGTCGCCGACCTCCAAGATGGAGCTTGCGCGCCTCGACCAGGAGTTGCCACAGCTGCGTAGCCGTGTAATTGCCGCAGTTCCTCACCTACAGGCTGAACAGGGCGGCGCGGAAGCCACCGACATGGAGAGCATCGGACAGGGTCTGTTCGAGCGTCTCACCACGGTCGCGCAGAACCTGCACTCCCATGTCGATCTTCCCGCAAACGAGCCGCTGCTCCAGCTTGTTGTCGCCGATTATCTTTCGGGCTACGGCCCGGAGGTCTGGCAGCTCACCTACGGAATGAAACAACAGGAGGAACAAGCCGGGTACTGGACGACCCGGATTCTGCATCCGGCGTATCTGCAGTTCTGGCCGCCGGAAAAGGGACAGCCGCGCACGCTGGTCGAATTCGCTTACCCGCCGGAAAACGCGCCGCCGTCCCTCCTCGACATGCTGCGCCAGAAAGACCCGCGCATTGAGAAAGTCATCTCCGCAGATCCGAAGATGACGGAGGTTGCCGATCGCCTCCTTCAGGGCGACAGTGGCAAAATTGCGGCGGCTGACGCCACGCAGTTCCTTCGCGCTGTGCTCGACGCCATCGCGCAGCCGAACGCCCGCGAGACGCTCGCTATGATTACGGAAGGTAACGGCTACGAATGGATCCTTGCGCCGCCCCCGGAGCCGAAATCGACGCTTCAGCGCACCGAACGCCCCGCCGGCGCTCCCACGCTGCAAAAGCAGCCCCAATAGCCTAGCCGAGCCGCGCCCTACTTTTCTTCCGCGAGCTGTTTCTGCAACCGAGCGTTCTTTTCCGCAACCGATCGCACCAGATCTTCCTTATGCGCCGCGAGCTTCCGCGCGATCTCTTCGTCCGATAGCGCCAGAATCTCCGCTGCGAAAATCGCGGCGTTGACAGCGCCCGCCTTGTCGATCGCCATCGTCGCGACCGGAATTCCGCCGGGCATCTGCACGGTCGCCAGCAGTGCGTCGAGCCCATTCAACGCGCTCGTCGCCATCGGCACCCCGATCACGGGCAGCGTCGTACTCGCAGCCATCACTCCCGCTAAGTGCGCCGCTGCGCCAGCCGCCGCGATCACGATCTTCAGTCCGCGTTTCGCCGCCGTGGCCGAGTATTCGTGGGCGCGCGCCGGAGTGCGATGCGCCGAAAGAACCTCCATTTCGTACGGAATCCCGAACTTCTTGAGCGTCTTCCCGGCTTCGTTCATCACCGGGAAATCCGTGTCCGAGCCCATCACGATTCCCACGATTGCTGTCTGTGCCTTGCCGGTCGTCACTTCAAGACTCTCCTCACCCTTTTCGCATCTCGGCTGCGGCTCTGCCCCGCGCCGCCGCGTTGCCGAGACTCTTGTTCCCGATATCTCTTCGATAGTGCGCGCCCTCGATCTGGATACGGCTCACGGCCTGATATGCCGACCGCCGCGCGCCCTCGATATCCTTCCCAATCGCG
>Ga0187781_10000616_pt1 | contig 25670 bp, 17 predicted proteins | sample 0715_SJ02_MP02_2_FD_132447 | JGI IMG/M metagenome (GOLD analysis project Ga0187781, IMG submission 132447) | Tropical peat soil microbial communities from peatlands in Department of Meta, Colombia - 0715_SJ02_MP02_20_MG | ecosystem: Environmental > Terrestrial > Soil > Wetlands > Peat | place... | reverse complement strand
TGCCCCTCGTCCATCATGGGGTGCCCCTCGTCCATCATGCGGTGCATACCGCCCTGCCCGCCGTCATCCTCGCCGGAATGGCGCCAATGTTGTCCCCACATCGGGCCACCGTCTTCATGCCCTTCGCGCCAGCCCTGGCCTTGCGGGCCCTCAAGATAGCGCACGCGCCAATGATGATGATGCGGGCGCAGCATCGACGCGAGCTTGTGGAAGCGCGCCTTCTGCGCATCGTCCAGGCTCGTGTAGAGCGGCTTGCCGGCATCGGCGATGCGCTTGAGCGCAGCGCTGCTCTTGGCCATGTTGTCGGCGCGTTGCGCCAGCCGGTCGAACGGCGCGCTCGGCGCCTTGCCCGGATTCTGTTCGGCGGCTTCGCGCGCCGCCCGGCGCTCGGCGCGCAACTGTGCCATGTCGCGCAACGCCTTCTCGAAGTCCGGCCAGTTCTTGGCCTGATCGGGCGTAAGCTCCAGTCCGGCCTTGAGCGCGGCAATGCGCGCATCGACAAACGCCGCCCGATCTTCCGGGCTCAGGCGATGCCGATGCTCGAAACGCGGGCCGTCGCGATCCGGTCCGCCGAAATGCTGTTGAGCGTAGACGATTGAAGAGCCGGCGATGGCCAAAGCTGCCGTCGCAACGACCAGTGGCTTCCACATGTTCTCCTCCAGAACTGCTACGACGAGGGTGACGATGTGAAGCCGAATAGAAATCCGGCGCGGCCGTTCGTTCAAGTTAAAGTTCGGTGAGAACGCCCCTGCGCGCATTAAAGCTGCGTAATGTTGCCGAAACAGACACATCTGAAATGGCCGTTTCGCCACAGTCGCGCGCCGCAATTCCGCCGCGTTGTCGAAGCTGCCGCTGAGGCATCGCAGCCATAAGTCTTCTGGAGCGGGCCTGCAAAGTACCCTTCTGGCGGGTCTACAAAGGCGGCGAGACGAAAGTCCCGCCGCTGTTTATTTTCGGCGCGCCGCTTGCGACAACTACCGCTTAATGAATGATCTGCTGCAGAAAGAGCCGCGTGCGCTCGTGCCGCGGATTGCCGAAGAAATCCTTCGGCGGACTGATCTCCACGATCTGGCCGTCGTCCATCAATATGACGCGGTCGGCGACCTGACGGGCAAAGCCCATCTCGTGCGACACGACGAGCATGGTAATGCCGTCGCTGGCGAGCCCGACCATGGTGTCGAGCACCTCTTTGACCATTTCCGGATCGAGTGCCGAGGTCGGCTCGTCGAACAGCATGATGTTGGGATTCATGCAGAGCGCGCGCGCGATCGCCACCCGCTGCTGCTGGCCGCCCGACAGCCGCGCCGGATATTTGCCGGCCTGATCGGGAATCTTGACGCGCGCCAGATAGTTCATCGCCAGCGCCTCGGCGTCCTTCTTCGGCATGTGCCGCACCCAGATCGGCGCCAGCGTGCAGTTTTCCAGCACGGTGAGATGCGGGAACAGGTTGAAATGCTGGAACACCATGCCGACGTCGCGCCGCACGGCGACGATCTGCTTGGGATCCTCGGTCAGCTCGATGCCGTCGACGATGATGCGGCCCTGCTGCCAGTCCTCCAGCCGGTTGATGCAGCGCAAGAGCGTCGACTTGCCGCCGCCCGACGGCCCGCAAATCACGATGCGCTCGCCGCGCGCGACTTTCAGGTTGATGTCGCGCAGCACGTGGAACTCGCCGTACCACTTGTTGAGCCCGACCGCCTCGACCGCGATGTCGGGCAGCGGTTCCGTGCGCGGAAAATCGGCGCGTTCGGTCATGGCTCGTCCCTATCGCCGCACGCTGCGCGCAAGCCGCGTTTCCATCCGCCATGCATAGCGCGACATGCCATAGCAGCAGACGAAATAGAAGAGCGCGGCGAAAGCATAGCCGGTCACCGTTGTATTCGGTCCCGCCCATTTCGGATCGGCGCGAGCCGCTTCGATGGTGCGCAGGAAGTCGAAAATTCCGACCACGAAGACGAGCGTCGTATCCTTGAACAGGCCGATGAAGGTATTGACGATGTTCGGCAACGTGACGCGCAACGCTTGCGGCAAAATGACCAGCGCCATCATGCGCCAGTAGCCGAAGCCCAAGGCGCTTGCCGCCTCGTATTGGCCGCGCGGCACCGCGGCAAGGCCGCCGCGTACCACTTCCGCCATATAGGCTGACGCGAACAATGCCACGCCGATCAGCGCGCGCACAAGCTTGTCCGGGGCGAAGCGCTCGGGAACGAACAACGGCAGCATCACGCTTGCCATGAACAGCACAGTGATGACCGGCACGCCGCGAACGCATTCGATGAAGGTCACCGAAGCGACCTTGATCACCGGCAGTTCGGAACGGCGCCCAAGCGCGAGCAGAATCCCGAGTGGCAGCGAAAAGACCATGCCGACGGCGGCGACCACGACGGTGACCAAAATGCCGCCCCACAGCGAAGTGGGCACCACGCGCAAGCCGATCAGCGGCGCGCCGTGCAAGAGCAGGTACGACAAGATCGGCAGTACGACAAAGAAATAAAGTGCGCCGAGATCGCGACGCGGCATCGACAAGCGCAACAGCCAGACAAAGCCGAACACCAGCGCGACAAAGAACAGATCGACCCGCCAGCGTTCGTCGAGCGGATAGAAGCCGTAAACGAAATAGGAAAACCAGACGCGGATGAAGGCCCAGCAGGCGCCCGGATTGGGCCGCGCGGGCGAAGCAAGGCAGGCGGAGGCGTCGCTGCCTGTCCACACCGCGTCGATAAGAAAGAAACGAATAAGCGGCGGCACCATCCAGGCGATGAGCGCGACGCACAGGATCGTCATCACGATATTGGTGGGACCGGAAAATAGATTGGCGCGCATCCAGCCAAACGCGCCGGCGCGCGCCGACGGCGGCGGCAAAGGTTCGAGCCGTTCCTGCCGCAAGAATGTCCGATCGCCGGACGCGCTCATCGCCTCAGCGCTCCGCAATCGCGGCCGTGCGCGCGTAGAGATTCATCAACAGCGACACGAACAAGCTGATGAATAGATAAACCGCCATGGTGATGGCGATCACCTCAACCGCCTGACCGGTGATGTTGAGCACGGTGCCGGCGAATACCTGCACCAGGTCCGGATAGCCGATCGCCACCGCGAGCGACGAATTCTTGATCAGATTGAGATATTGGCTGGTCAGCGGTGGAATGATGACGCGCATGGCTTGCGGCAGCACGATCAGCCGCAGCGTCGGCCCGGAGCGAAGCCCGAGCGCCTGGGCCGCCTCGACCTGACCGTGCGAAACCGAAAGCATGCCGGCGCGCACCACCTCGGCGATGAAGCCTGCGGTATAGACGGACAGCGCCAGGAGGAGCGCAGCGAACTCGGGCAGGATCTCAACGCCGCCGCTGACATTGAAGCGTCCCATATGCGGAACGCTGAACGTGAGCGGAAAGCCTGTGAACGCAAACGCAGCGAGCGGCAAAACGATTGTGAAGCCGAGCGCCGGCCACAGCACCGGCACTTCCTCGCCGGTGCGGTCATGGCGGCGGTTCGCATAGCCCTTGAGCGCGACGGCGGCCGCGATCCCGATGGCGAGCACGACGAGCACGATGGAGAATTGCGGCGCAAATTCCGGCCGCGGCAGGAACAGGCCGCGATTGTTGAGAATGCCGCCGCCCGGAAGCGCGACGCTGCCGCGCAATTCCGGCAGCGATTTGAGCACCGCGTTGTACCAGAACAGAAGCTGCAGCAGGAGCGGCACATTGCGGGTCACCTCGACATAGGCGGCGGCAAGCTTGGCCACCAGCCAATTGTGCGACAGCCGCGCAATGCCGACGGCAAAGCCGAGCACCGTCGCCAGCACGATGCCGATGGCGGCGACCAGCAGCGTATTGAGGAGGCCGACCCAGAAGGCGCGGCCGAAGGTCGACGTGCTCGGCGAATAGGCGATCAGCGCCTGGCTGATATCGAAGCCGGCGGTGTTGTTCCAGAAACCGAAGCCCGACGCGATATGCGCACGGGTGAGGTTCTGCACCGCATCGAAGATCGCCCCATCGGCGAGGCCGGCGATGATGGCGAGCGTGGCGAGCTGGATCGCAATATTTCCGACGCGGCGCGTACGCCGGCGCAAAGGCTGTTGCGATGCTCCTCGGACCTGCTCAGCCATCGGCCCGTGCGCGGCAAATTGGCGGACACGCGTTTAGCGAATCGGCGGACCGTATTGCAGTCCGCCCTTGGTCCACAGCGCATTGAGGCCGCGGACGATCTTCAAGGGCGAGCCCTGCCCGAGATTGCGCTCGAAAATTTCGCCGTAATTGCCGACATGCTTGATGATCCGATAGGCCCAATCGTTGGTGAGCCCCATCGCTTCGCCGTATTGGCCTTCCACGCCAAGCAGGCGCCGCGTCTCCGGATCCTCGGATTTCAGTTTCTCGTCGACATTGGCTTTGTTGATGCCGAGCTCTTCGGCATCGAGCATGACATAGTGCGTCCAGCGCACGATGTCGGTCCATTGATTGTCGCCGTGCCGCGTCGCCGGGCTGAGCGGCTCCTTCGAGATGATCTCCGGCAGAACGATGCTGGCGCTCGGCTCGGCGAGCTTTTGCCGCTCGCCATAGAGACCCGACGAATCGGTGGTGTAGGCGTCGCAGCGTCCCGATTCGTAGGCTTTGAGCGCATCTTCGCCGGTGGCGAAGGTCACGGTCTTGAGCCCCATATGATTGGTGCGGAAGAAATCGGCGAGGTTGAGCTCGCTGGTGGTGCCCTGCTGCACACAGATGGAGGCGTCACTGAGCTCGAGCGCCGAACTCACCTTGAGGGCTCTGCGCACCATGAAGCCCTGGCCGTCATAATAGGTGATGGCGGGGAAATCGAGCCCGAGCGAGGTATCGCGCGACAACGTCCAGGTGGTGTTGCGCACCAGCACGTCGATCTCGCCGGACTGCAAGGCCGTGAAGCGATCCTTCGCCGTCAGCGGCACGAATTTGACCTTTTTCGGATCGTTGAAAATAGCGGCCGCTATGGCGCGGCAGAAATCGACGTCGAAGCCGGTCCAATTGCCTTGCGGATCGGGCAGACCGAAGCCCGCCAGCGTACCGTTGCCGCCGCAGATCAATTCGCCGCGTTCCTTGACGGATGCGAGCGTTTCCGCGCGGACCGCCTGCACGCCGGATGCAAGCGCCGTTACCAATGCCAATGCCGTAGCGAGGCGGTTCATAATCAGGCCTTTCAGGATTTACGGCCGCGCCAAAGCGCCGTCGATGGAACGTTTAAGGATCCCCTGCCGGGCGGCATCTGAGGACGATCACCCTGCAAGGTCAAGGGTTGACGCGAGCGGCCGATGCCGGAGTATTGGCACAATCTACATTACATGGGCGAGACGATGGCTAGGCGGGACGATGGCCAGGAATAAAGGCGGAAAAAATGGCGGCCAAAAGACTGGCCAGGAGACCGGACGAGAGACCGGTCACAAGACACAAAAACTGCCAAAAAAGCCAGGCCAGAAGCGGCGCCCAGCCACGAGCCTTGTGACCGCGGGGCGCGACCCCCGCTCGAACCACGGCTTTGTCAATCCGCCGGTCTATCATGCCTCGACCGTGCTCTATCCGAGCGCCGAGGACTTTCTCGCCCATCGCGCGCGCTATCAATATGGTCGGCGCGGCACCCCGACGACGGAAGCGCTCGAAGCGGCAGTGCAGGAGCTTGAAGGGCCGCAATGCGCCGGCGTGGCGCTGCTCCCCTCCGGACTTGCGGCGGTTGCCGCCGCGTTTCTTTCGGTGGTGCGCGCCGGCGACCATGTGCTCGTCACCGACAGCGCCTATGGGCCGACGCGGGCCTTCTGCGACCAGATCCTGACCCGACTCGGCGTGACGACTACCTATTACGATCCGCTCGTCGGCGGCGGCATCGCGGGATTGATGCGGCCCAACACGCGCTTGGTGTTCACCGAATCGCCGGGTTCGCTCAGCTTCGAGATGCAAGACATACCCGCCATCGCCGCGGCCGCGCACGCCAAGGGCGCGCTGGTGCTGATGGACAATACCTGGGCGACGCCGCTTTATTTCCGCGCGCTCGATTTCGGCGTCGACATGTCGATCCATGCCGGCACCAAATATTTCGGCGGCCATTCCGACGTGATGCTCGGCACCGTCGCCGCCAAGAGCGCGACCGTCGCCGACTTGCGCAATTTCGCCCGCTTGAACGGACTGCATCTCGCCCCGGACGATGCCTATCTCAGTCAGCGGGGTTTGCGCACGCTCGCGGTGCGGCTCGACCGGCACTGCGAATCCGGGCTTGCGATCGCGCGCTGGCTTGAGCAACGGCCGGAAGTGTTGCGGCTGTTGCATCCGGCGATGCCGAGCCATCCGGGCCACGCGCTGTGGAAACGCGATTTCACCGGCGCCTCGGGTCTGTTCAGCATGGTGCTCAAGCCGGTGCCGCAGCCGGCGGTGTTCGCCTTCCTCGATGCGCTCGAATTGTTCGGCATCGGCGCTTCGTGGGGCGGCTATGAAAGCCTGGCGATCCCGTTCGATTGCACCAGTCTGCGCACGGCGACGCGCTGGGCGCCCGGCGGCCCGACGGTGCGCTTTCACATCGGACTCGAAGCCGTCGAAGATTTGATCGCCGACCTTGAACAAGGCTTTGCGGCGCTGGCTGAAGCGGCGGGATAACCCCGTCATTGCGAGGAGCGAAGCGACGAAGCAATCCAGTTTTTCGCGCGCGAACTGGATTGCTTCGCTTTGCTCGCAATGAAGAGGTCGATCCTAATCGAATCGGATTTCGCTCTACCGCGCCGGTCGCCCACCCACGATCTCACGCGCAGTTGCTTTCAGCCGCGCCCACGACGGCCATGCATGAGCCTGCAAATCCCCGGGCGAGAAACCGAGACGGCGCGCCGCAAACCAGCGGCGCACCATCAGCGCACCGACCACGCCGACCACTGCGCCGCCGAGCACGTCGCTCGGATGATGCACAAAGATCAGAATGCGGCTCGCCATGATGACCAGCATGTAGATCACCATCACCGCCCGCAGGCGCGGGCAGACGAGGCCCACGGCAACCGCGGCCGCAGCCGCCGTCGTCGCGTGGCCGGACGGCATGCTGGCGTATTCGGGCTTCCAGATGAACGGCATGTAGGCGAATGGATCGTCGTGGCCGCCGACATAGGGCCGTGCGCGCCCGATCAGCCGCTTGACGACGGTCGCGAACAGGCTCGGCAAACCGATCGCCACGAACAAAAAACCGAAACGCACGGCAAGCGCCGCAAGTACGCCCTGACTCATTGTCGTCAGCGACCGCGATAACACCGCCGCGAGCACCAGGAGAACAAATCCGAACGGATAGAGAAATGTGCTGGAGCGGCCGTAATTGGTGATCTCGTCGGCGAAGTCGTGCAGCCAGGGCGGCTCGAGCCGCGCCCATTCGATGGCCTTGGTGTCGAACAGGAACATCGAGGCAATAATGACCGCGAGCACCAGGGCGAACACGGCAATGGCGCGCGCGCTCACGCGCGGCGGCCGTGCACGCGGCGGGCGCACCAGCACCCGGCACCAGCGCACGAGATTGACGGGGATGCGCGCCACGAGTGCCGGAAGCGCAGCCAAGCCGGCGGGGCTTCGAAGCGTCGGCGGCGCCGCGCTGTTGCTCGTCGTCATGCCGCTCCTTATTCGCAAAGCGCGCCGAACATAGTGAAAAGGGTTTGGACGCGAAAGCCGCCCTCAGGGCCGGGCGCATGTGCCCGGCGTGCATGCCGGATGGATCGCGGGAGCAGACGCTGTGGCCGCCGCGCCGTCATCCAGCCGCACCATGACGCTGTCGGCAGCGCCGGAGCCGTCGATCACCGTCACCCGCGCAAAGCCGGCGCCCGGCGGCTGAAAGAAGAGCCTGCCGCGCGGCTGCGCCGAGGCCGGCACGCCATTGACCAGGATGGTGAGCGGTGCGACGCCGCCGGTGATCTTGAGCGGTACAGGCGCCGGAGTGTCGTCCGCTGCGGCCCGCAGGTCGAGCCGCGCGCCATCGGGCGGAAACAGAATGTGGAGCTTCGCCTCCCCTGCCCCGCCATGCTCGCCCGGCTGGAAAAACTTGAGCGGCGGCGGAAGCTTGGCGCTGGTCGTTACCAGGACACCTGAAGGAGCGCGCGGCAAGGAGGAAGGCTGGCTCGGCAACCGGGCGAACGCATCGAACAAAATCGGCGCCGCGGCCATGCGCCCGACCAGACCCGGCACCGGGGCGCCATCGGGCCGTCCGACCCACACGCCGATGGTGTAGCGGCCATCGAAGCCCACCGACCAGGCATCGCGATAGCCGTAGCTGGTGCCGGTCTTGAACGCGACGCGGCCGGGAACGCCATTTTCCGGCGGCGGTGTGCCGATCAAGATGTTGCCCACGTACCAGGCGGCAACCGGCTCCATCAGCCTGCTCCCATTTCCCTCGTGAAGAGTGCCCGCCGAAACCTTCTCGGTCAGCGGCAAGACGGTGCCGAGCCGTGCAAGGCCGGCATAGAGCATCACTAGATCGGACAGCTTGATCCCCACTCCACCAAGACCGATGGCAAGCCCAGGCGCCTCGCCTTCCGGCAGCACGAGCGTGGCCCCAGCTTGCGTCAGCCGCGTGGTCAAACGGCTTGCGCCGACCTGATCGAGCACCGCGAGTGCCGGCAGGTTCAGCGACATCTGCAACGCCCGGCGCACCGTCACGGTGCCCTGGAAGGTGAAATCGAAATTCTGCGGCTTATAGCCACCGTAACGCGTCGGCCGATCGTCGACCAGGGTCTCGGGATGAATGAAGCCGTCCTCGAAGCCGAGGCCATAGATGAACGGCTTGAGCGTCGAGCCCGGCGAGCGCAACGCCTGCGTCAGATCCACCTGGCCGGCGCGCCGCTGGTCGAAATAGTCCGGCGAGCCGACATGCGCGCGCACTTCGCCGGTCGCGTTGTCAACGACCAGCATTGCCAGCGAGATGTCCGGACCGAGCGCGGTCGCCAGCGTGCGCGTGCGCCCGTGCGCGAGTTCTTCCAGGTTCTTCTGCAACTCGGCGTCGATCGTCAGCCGCACTTCGCCGCCCGGCGCTGCGGCGGCCTCGGCGACCGCGTGATCGGCGGCATGGGCCGCCAGCATCGGCATGACCCGGCGGCCGGCCGGCGCCAGTTCGGCTTTGGCGAGCGCGATTTCGTCGGCCGGCACGCCGCCGGATTCGGCGAAGCGGTCGAGCACGCGATCGCGCGCAGCGCGCCCCGCCGCCGAACGATCGGGCCGTCGGGCCTCGGGCGATTGCGGCAGCGCCACGAGCAGCGCGGCTTCCGCAAGCGTCAGCCGCCGCGGCTCCTTGCCGAAATAGGTGAGCGAGGCGGCGCGGATGCCCTCGATGTTGCCGCCATAGGGAGCAAGATCGAGATAGAGCGAGAGGATTTCGTCCTTGCTCAGCGCCCGCTCTATCTCGACGGCGCGCACGATTTGGCGAAGCTTGGCGGCGATGTTGCGGCTGCTGCGCGGCTCAAGGAGCCGCGCCACCTGCATGGTCAGCGTCGAGCCGCCGGATTGGATGCGCCCGCTGATGGCGAGCTGCACCGCCGCCCGCACGAGCGCCAGCGGATCGACGCCATGATGGGCGCGGAAGCGCTTATCCTCGTAGGCGAACAGCATGGCAAAGAAGCGCGGATCGACATCGGCGACACTCGCGGGAAGGCGCCAGCGGCCTTCCGCGGTCGCATAAGCGCGCAGCAGGCGGCCGTCGCGATCGACGACACGGATCGAGAACGCAATGTCTTTGCCGAGCGGCGCCGGGCCGAGGGCGTCGATCCACCAGACGGCGGCGGCCGATGCGCACATGAAAGCGACAGCGACGCCGGCCAGAACAATCCGCAACAGCGTGCGAGATTTTCCGTCCGCTCGTCCCCGCGAAGGCGTGGACGCGGTTGCTGGCGAAGCGGAGCATTCCGTATCTGGATTCCCGCTTGCGCGGGAATGAGCGGAATGTCCGGCATCCGGGGTGGCGCTCATCTCGCCGGCGTCACTTCCACGCTCTCGGTCGACGAGCGGCCATAGCGGTCGGGGCGATACATGTCCTCGACCACGGCCTGCGGACGCGCGTATTTGCCGGGCGCCACTGCGCGCACGACGTAGGCGACGGTGAAAACCGGCGCGTCGTCGGCCTTGCGCTCGAAGGCGGCGGTAAAGCGGTCGTCGCGGAATTCGGTGTTCACCGGTTCGGCCGCGTCGCTGATCCAGTCGAGCGTGCCGATATCGCCGGATGAGACGAGATGCGGATTGTCGATCTCGAAGCCGGCCGGGAGATAGTCGGCAAGCACGACGCGGCCGAATTGCGGCTGCGATTCGGTGATCTTGAGCAGCACGACCATGCGGGTGTTCTGCTTGACCTCCTTGGCATCGATTGGATCGCCCGCGAGCGTGTAGGACTTGCGCTCGATCTTGAAGCCCTTTTCGGCGGCGGGCTCTGGCGTTGTCGGCGCGCCGGTCACGGTCACCACCGCCTGCACCTGATCCTCGCCGGTATTGGTGATACGCAGCGGCTCTTTCAAGTCGCCGGACATGATGGTGCGATAGAGCGCGCGTTGCATCGCCGCGCCGCCGACATCGAGCGACACCTTGCCGCCGTCCTTGGCCAGCGCGCTTGCGGCGAGGAGAAGCCATGCATCTTCCTGCGTTGAGGTCGGGCGCAAGGTGGCGCGCGCCGACTCGACGCGCTGCACCGCCGCCTGCACGGTTGAGCGCTGCGCGCCGCCTTCGCTCGCGAGCGCCGCAAGCGCTGCCGCATCGCGCAAGGTCGAGCCGTAGTCTTCGCGGCCGGCTAGATCGGGCTTCGAGGCCGGCGCAAGTGCATCGAGCGCCGCGGCGTAAACCCGCTCGGCGCGCGTGCGATCGCCCGCCATGGCGAGCGCCGCGGCGATTTGCGCTTTGGCGATCGGCGTCGTCAGCGCATCGAGCCTGGCGTCGGCGATGTAACGAAGGTCGCCGATCGGAGCGGCGCCATTGCGCGCCAGCACGTAGAGCGCGTAAGCGAGATCGGTGCCGCCGTTCTTGCTCACGTCGGTGCTGTTGGCCACCGTGTTGCGCAGCCGATCGAGCGCGAGCCTGAAGGCTGCCTCCGGCACCACGATTTTGCGTTCGCGCGCGCGGGTGAGAAAGTCCGTGACGTAGGAATCGAGCCAGACGTCATCCCCGCCGACGCTCCACAAGCCGAACGAGCCGTTCGAATCCTGCCGCGTCAACAGCGTCTCGATCGCCTCGCGCAGCTTCTGATCCGTGGCCGGATCGGCTGCGATCGGCGAGTCCTTGGCAAGATCGCTGAGGTAAAGAAGCGGCAGCGAGCGGCTGGTGATCTGCTCCGAGCAGCGGAACGGATAGCGGTCGAGCGCAGCGAGCAGTCCCGCCGCATCGAACGACGCCAGTGAACCGACCGAGAGCGACACCGCGCCGGTGCCGGGCACGAGATCGGCGAACATGTCGCTCGACACCGTGAGGCTTTCGCCCTTGGCCAGCGGCTTGACCGTCCGCCGCGCCAACACGCGCCCCGGCGGCCGCACCGTCAGCGCGTAACTGCGCTGCAGCGCAAAACCGCCCGGGCCGCTGACGCTGATCCGCACCGCGCCATTGCCCGCAGCCGCGGCGGCGAGCGGCACATTGGCGGCGCCGCGCTCCTTCGCACGCAAGCTGAGCTTGAGGTTGGAAGTCGCTGAAAGCGCGTCGGCACTGGTCACGGCGATGGTGTAGTCGCCGGCCGCGCCTTCGACGTTATCAAGGTCCAGATGTATCGACGAACGGTCGCCCGGCAAGAGGAAGCGCGGCAGCGTCGCCGTCAGCACAACCGGATCGCGCACGGTGACATCGGCGGTAGCGTGTCCGACCTTGCCCTTGCTCCAGGCAACCGTCATGACGCGCACGGTGCCGGCAAAGTCGCCGATATCGAAGGCGACATCGGCACTGCCGTCGGCGCCGACCTTGACGATGCCGGAATAGAACGCGACCGGCGGTCCGGTCGGCGGGCTTCCCTGCAGCTCGGCGCCTTGGTCTCCGCCGCTGCGGATCTGTCCGCGCGCGCCCTGCATGCCGTCAATCAGCTCGCCGTAAAGGTCGCGGATCTCGGCGGAGAGCGCATGCTGCCCGAGGTAATAGTCGTCGGGCGACGGCGGCTTGTAGTTGGTGAGATTGAGAATGCCGACATCGACCGCGGCAACGACCACGCGCGCCTCGTCGCCGGCGGCGAAGCCCGTGACCTTGATCGGAATGTGCAAGGCCGAATTCGGCCGGATCAGGCCCGGTGGCTTGAGCTCGACATTGAGCGTCTTGGCGCCGCGATCGACCGAGAACCATTGCAGGCCGATAGCGCGGCCCGGCGTGCGTTGCGCCGGCGCGTCGAGCGGGCGTCGCAGGGTCGCGACCAGATAGGCCCCGGTGCTCCAGTCGCTACCGACCGCAAGTTTCACCTGCGACACACCTTGCGGCACGTCGGTCGTTTGCGTCGCCAGCAAACGATCGCCGACGATGTTGAGCGTCAGCCGCCCGGCAGTGCGCGCGGTAACCGCGACCGTCATCGTGTCCCCGGGGGCGTAGTCGCCCTTGTCGAGCGCGACTTCGAGCATGTCCGGCGTGTCGGCATTGGCCTCGACATAGAAGCCGGCATCGAACGAGACCGAGGTTAAAGGCCCGTTCGGATCGGGGGTCGACACTTCAAGCCGATAGCGGCCGAAATTCACCGGCTGCGAAATGCGCGCGGCACGGTCGAGCGTCGTGTCGATGGTGCCGTCAGCGACGCGCTTGGTCGTCTTGACCGGCTCATAATTCCATCGGCCGTCGCGCTTGTAGAATTGATAATGCGTCTCGATGCGCAACAGCTCGTAATGCAAGCCGCGCTGGGTGGTGGCGCCGCCATCTGGCGCGACCGTCACCACATCGAATGTGGCATTGGCGCCGTCGGCGAGCGAGCGGCCGGAGAACAATGGCTTGACGCCGATCATGTTGCTCGACGGCGTGACCGGCAGCGTGATCTTGCGCTCGACGGCACGGCCGCCGGGCTCGGCCATGCGCACCGTTACCTGCGCCTCCAGCGGGCCTGAACTGTCGGGCAGCTTGTCGAGCTGCACCGGGAAGGTGGCTTTGCCGGCGGCATCGGTGTTTGGCAGGTCGGCCAGCGGCTGCCGCACCGCGTCGACTTCTTCGTCGGCCAGACCGAAGTGGTAGCCGGCGAACCCCGCCCGCTCCTTCGCCGCCGTGACCGTGACTTCGCCTTCCAGATCGAGATCGGCCGCCGGCGCGCCGTAAAGGAAATGGCCGGCGACGCTGACCTTGGCCGGGACCTTTTGCGAAATGTGTCCGCTCGGCGAGGTCAGATCGAACTCGATCCGGTCCGGCACATAATCTTCGACCAGGAATGTGGTCTCGCCGACCGCCGGCCGTTTCGGATCGGTAAAAGTGCGCACATGCCAAGTGCCGGTCGGCGCCGAGCCGGGCAGCGCCAAGGTCAGGCTGTGACCGCCGAGCCCCTGATCGGCAATAACCGTGCGGCGGAACTCGACGCCGTCCGGGCGCTCGACCACGAAAGTCAGCGGCACGTCGGTGGCGGCCACGCCCTGCGGCGTGCGCAATAGTGCGGTCAGATAAGCGGTCTCGCCCGAGCGATAAACGCCGCGTTCGGCATAGACGAAAGCATCCAATCCGCTCGGAGCCGGGCGGCCGCCGACGCCGCGATCGGTGAGATCGAAGGCCGGAGCTTTCAGGCTCAAGAAGGCATAATCGCCTTGGCCGTCGGTCGCGGTCAGGAGCGCCGGCGCCGAACCGCCCTCGCCGCTCGCAAGTCCGGCTTCGAATTGCACATGGCCGCCCGCATCGGCGCGGCGCGTCGCCAGCACTTCGTTGCCGCGCGAGACAAGCCGCACCTCGGCGCCATTCTTGGCTTCCGTGCTTGCCAGCGAATTGACGAAGACATGGATGCCGTCATTGCCGGAAAACGCCGTGAGCCCGAGATCGGAGACAATGAACCATTGTGTCGCCTGCGCGTCGAAATTATCGACGTTCTTCAGCTCCTGCGGCTGCGCCACCATGACGTAGACGCCGGCCTTGAGCTCGCCGACCGCCTGGTCGACGGGAAAAGCGGTGGTGACGTCAGAGTTGATCGGGGCGGCTTCGACCGCGAGCTCGCCTTTCCACACCGCGATCCCGCGCGTGCTGCGCAGCTGCTCGACGTCGTAGCGGCTTAGGCTCCGCTGAAAATCGCCGCGGCTGTAATCGTCGCCGCCGATCGTTTCCACCAGCGTGCGGTCGGTGAGCCGGTAAATCTCGACCGCGACGGCGCGCGTGTTGGTGGAGATGACGGGAATTCCGCGCTGGCCGGTGCGCGGCAGGACGTAAGCCGTCGAAGAGAAGTGCACCGCGGGCTTGCGGTCGCGCACATAGATGGAAAAGTCCGCCGACTTTGACAGAGTCTCATGCACGGTCGACGGCAATCCCGCGCGCAAGGTGACATTATAGCTGCTGCCGTGCTGCAAGCCCTCGACGCAGAGCTGCTTCTCCGCCGCCGACAAAGCCGGCTTGTCGGTCCCCGCCAGCGCGACGAACGGCGAAAAATCCGTGCGCGACGGCAAATCTTCCGAGAATTGGAAGCAGGCGCGCGGCGAAGCCGTGTCGGCATCGACGCTGTAATCGAGCACACGGAAGCCGTGCGCCTCGCGCAGCCGCTCGTATTGTCCGCGCACGTCGGCGGCTTCGCGGAGCTCGAGCGAGAGCCGCAGCGCGTCGAGCGACGGCCGCCACAGCTCGCGCTGCGCCAGCACGTTGCCGAGGAAGGCAAGACTGTCGGCCTCCTCGCTGCGGCTCGTCGTGCGCTGATAGGCGATATAGGCGGCGGTGGACGCGCGTTCCAGCAACAGGCGCTTTTCGTCATCATCCGACGGGCGGATCTGCATCACGGTGCGCCCCAGCCGCAGCCAGGTCGCGCTGTCATTCGGCGCCGCCGACACGATCTGGCCGAGCAGTGCCATGCCGGCGCGGAAATCGTTCTTGCTGAAAGCAGCGTCGGCATCGCGGCGGATCTGCGGCAGCGGCTTTGTCAATGTGCCCGCGTCGGATTTGATCTGCCCTTCCAGCTTGACCGCGCTGTCGGCAAGCTCGCTGTTGCGGAAGGCTTTTTCGGCGGCGCCCGCGGACTGGGCGAGGAGCAGCGGCGCGACAGCAAACAGCGCGGCGGTAACGCCGGCGCGGACGAGCGAGATCATCGGAAAGACTCCTCCCAAATGCGGCGCGGCGCGCAATTTCGCCCGCCCGAGCACGACCCCGAAAACCCTCCCGCGACGTGGCCGCGGGCGGAGAGCGGCTTTCCGGCAGGACGACGCCTACCGGGTCGTGTGACGCGGATTTGAAGCGTGAATCGTGTCGAGGTCGTGACCGACCGGTGGGCCTTTGAGCTAAACTTTTTCGACATTGCCCGGCCGAGGCCGGCGGCGGCACCGCATGCTAGGCATTTTAAAACAAGATTCTGTATAAGCTTGCCGGCAAGCGGCCCCGTAGCTCAGGGGATAGAGCAACAGCCTTCTAAGCTGAAGGTCGCAGGTTCGAATCCTGCCGGGGTCGCCATCAAAATCAGTGACTTCTATGATTAAGGCGACGACGTCTTCCCGAAATGAGCAGCCGGGGAAGTATGGCAGAAAAATCCTGCAACCCAACTCAGAGCCTTCATCGTGCACAGATTGGCGCAAGCGCGATCCGGCACGCGTGCGCTCGGTTGCGGGCGCGTCGTGGTAAAGCGGTTCGGCTCACTGCCGCAAGCGCCAGCCAGTGGAGTGACCGCGCGGTGCCCCAATGGCTGAACGCCGTGTGGTGATAGGCCTGTCGGGTGTTCCCGGCTCCGGTAAGACCACCTTGTTGCGCCTTCTCTTGAAGGATTTTCCGGGCGCGGAAACCCTCGCCTATGACCGTCTCCACCCCGGCATGAGCGAGCAACAGGTGGAGGACTGGTTACGGCGTGGCGGCGATCCCAACGAAATGGCGCTGGACAATCTGGTCGCGGCACTGAAGGATTTGACGCTGCTCGGAGCCGGCGGCAGATCGCGTTCGCCCGTCCTGTTCGAATCGGGTTTCGGCCGTGCGCACAAGGCGACCGGCGTGTTCATTGATTTTTCGGTGTGGATCGACACGCCGCTCGATCTCGCCATGTCGCGCGCCGTTCAGGTGTTTTTGCGCAATGTCGAACTCAATCCCGCACCAACGGCTGCGGCCGAGTTCGTTCCCCGTCTGACCCGCTATATGCAGGATTACCCGATGTTGCGGCGGATGTATCTGTCGGTGAGCGAGCGCGGCTTGGCGTCAGCGGATCTCGTCATTGACGGCGCGCAACCGGCGAAAGTCTCTACCGCACTGATCAAGAAGGCGCTGGCCGAACGCGGCATTGCGTGAAATGCCTTAGAGTTGCAGCGGCGGCGTCCAAGGCACAAGTGTAGGGACCATTTCTTGTCGGAGACCGATTTGCGGAGATTTTCGCAAGACCGGAGTACGGCGTAATCAACAACATGATCGAGGCGAGCGCGCGCCGCCCGACGCGTTGCTGCATGGCGTTACCTCCGAGCTTAAGCCGCCGCTAATAGCCGGTATCTACTTTGTTTGGTTGGACAGCGGTGGGGACGCAGACCCATTGCGCCGGGGCCCCGACCTGTGTGTCTGCGTCCGCAGCGTCGGGGCTTCTTTCTTCGCTCGCTAGAGCATGTCCCGGAAAAGTGGAAGCCGGTTTCCCGAAAAGGACATGCGACAGAACAAAAATCTAGAGCACATCCCGATTCGGTTGAATCGGGATGGGCGCTGGTGTGCGAGCACGATCAGCCCCGCGACAAAGCAAATCGCGAGGCCAGTCGTCGCGAATAGCAGAATTTCGCGCGGCCGATATTCCGAATGCGGCTTTGTTCCAAACAATTTGCTCGCATCGGTGCCATTCCAAAAAAACAGTACAGCCATTCGGACCAGCGGTATCTGACAACGTCGCCGCCGGTTATATTTCCAACGCGACCGACGACTGGAGCTTGACGCGCTCCCAGAGATTTCAGCTCAACCGAGCTTGACGTGCTCACAGAGATTTCGACTACGGTTTCGGTCGCCCTGTTTTTTCGCGTTGCTCAGCCTCACCATCCCGCCGGAACGTCATTTTCACGTCGCCGTTGTAATTAATCGGCAGCGACCGAAGGTTCTTTTAGTGAACCCTTGCTTTCATGATTGGAAGCGCTTCGCGCCGTGCTCCGCAATATCGCAAGCGGCGAGAACGGTCACCCTCTATCGGGTCTTGAGGCGCAGACGCGGGCGCAAGCCGTATTGAATGAATGCGGCTATACATGGCCGGGGCGTACCAGAGCGGGCGAGCAAACTGCCGCGGCCGACCCGTTATTTGGAATGAGAAAGTGAGCGGCAAACGCAAGCCACGCGAACGAGACGAGCACGCCGCCCGCCTCGCTTCATCCGCGATACGCGGCTAACAGCTATCGGGCCGCGGCTTGGGTCCCTGCTTGTCGCGCGGAACCTTGCAATTGTCGACACGCTGCTCGTCCTTCCATTTCTCGCCTAGCCGTTCCTTGCCGGTAAGTTGCGCAGCCGCATTCGGTGGGGCGACCGTACCTCTGGCGGGCTCGGCGCCTGCGGGCATGGGTGCCAGCATGGCTGCTGCAAAGGCGATCGCGAACAACAACATGGGACTCCTCCTGAGAAACGCGGGGCAGCACCGGGCCGCCCCCCGCTGCGATCGTCAGCCCACTAAAAGACCGACGTGGAGAGGCCTGGTCCCGAGCCGACTATCACCTCCGACCTTTCCCTCACATTGATGGTGTAAATTCCATTGTTGGACGCGCAGCAGAAATGGAGGCTGCTGTGACCTGCATAGCTCTCCACGTGCATGACCAGATCCAAATTTACCATGATCTTTTGGCCGTCCACCGCCCCGGTCAGTTCTTTCCACGTAGCCATTTCTCCCTCCTCTCCTGTCTGGTATGTGGCCCACAAACAAAAAAGCCCCGGCTGAGTTTGCCGCTCATGGCCGGGGCTAGGTCGCACCTGCTTCCTAAGACAGGGACCGCAGCAGGCCCCACATCAGTATTCAGGCCGAATGCTCGGCGAGAGTCAACGGCGTGAGCCGACGCGAGCGCGCCATCGGCCTCGCAGTTAAACGCATTTGGAATTATTCACGCCCTTCGCCGGCTGCGATTGCTGCGTCGTGCGAACCTTGCGCTTTACCCAAAAGACAAGCGGCAGTCGGAGCGTCCTTACCATTGAAGCGGTTGACAATAAATCGTCCTCAAACTCGTGCAGCCGCTCGCCGTCTTCCCAAGCCGAGTATCAATATTTTGGCTCCTCGGGCGGCGCGACGGCGCCGATGCGCACAAATCGCCCATGTTCTTCCAACTCCGGCGGTCTTAGTCTAAGACGAATGCCATTCGATATTCAATATCGTAACGGAAGGAAAACGAACGCCATTCGCTGTTGACGCGCCCGGCACGCCGCATGGGTGAGTTCAGCCGGCGCCAACCTCAAACGATGGACGCACGATGCGCATAGAGGATCGCTTTGTTGTTGCAGCGCCGCGGGAGCGGGTCTGGGTCGCCATCAAGGATCCGGCCGTGGTGGCGCCCTGCATCCCCGGGTGCCTTGGGGTCGAAGTCATCAGCCCGACGCTCTACAAGGCGAAAATCCGCGTGCAGGTCGGGCCGATCAAGGCCGACTTCAACGTCGATGTCGAAATCGTTGCGGAAACGGCGCCGGAAGAAGTCCGCTCACGCACGCGCGGTGAGGAAGGCAGCCGCGCAAGCTCGCTGTCGGCGGAGAATACGCTGCGGCTGACCGCCTTGAGCGACAATGAGACCGAAGTGTTTTACGCCTCGGAAGCGGCTGTCGTGGGACGGCTGGGAAAATTCGGCCTCGGGGTGATGAAGAAGAAGGCGGAGAGCCTCGGGCGCGAGTTCGCGCAAGCGTTCAAAACAAAGGTCGAGCAGCCGTGAGCATGAAGTCGTTGCGGCCTATGTCTTGCGGCGATCCGTCACTTCGATGACCACCGCCATGGCGGTGTCGCCGGCAGCGCAGCCGCTGAACAAGCCGTAACCGCCGCCCCGCTGTGCAAGCTCCTCGATGAGTTCGATGACCCCCCGAGTACCCATCGGAGCCTGTGGGTGGCCCCACACCAGCGAGCAGCCGAAATTGTTCATCTTCTCCAGCGGAAAGCCGGTCTGCCGCGAAAACAGCACGTCGTTGACGGCAAAGGGATTGTGCGTCTTCACCGCATCCATCCGCTCGATGCTGGTCCCGGCCGCGACCAGCGCTTGCCTGGCCGCTGGTATTGGCGCTTCCGGCATGTGCGCGAGTGCGGCCCGCGCGCTGCCAAAGCCGTGCAGGCGCACACGAATGTCGCGATTGGCGCTCAATGCGGCGGCCCGCTCCGGCTCGGCGACGATGATCGCGGCATTGCCGTCGGCCGGGTGAGTCTGGCCGCCATAGGTCACCGTTCCGCCCGCAAGCGCCGGCTTGAGGTTGGCAAGGCCGTCGGCCGATGAGAAACGGATGCCGTCATCGGATTCGAGCGTCGCGGCTGTCTTTCTGAACGAAGGATCCGGGACATCGAACGGCAGGCTCATATAGCGTTTTTGAAAGGCGCAGCCGTCGGCCAGCGCATCGCGATATTGCCGCTCACGCATGAGCACCACATCGTGCTGCTGGGCAGTGGTGATCTGGTGTTTGGCAGCGACATTTTCCGCGGTCTGCAGCATCGCATGGCCGCCGAGCGGATCGCAGCTGAAATTGTCCAGCACCCAATCCTCATGCGCGCCGGTGCCACCGGGGCCTTTCGGATTGGGGTAGTAAAGATGCGGTCCGTTGGAGGTGCGGTCGCAGGTCAGCGAAAGCGACACGCCGCACAAGCCGGCCTCGATTTCCTGCACCGCTGCGAGCAGCGCGCGCACGCCGGTGGCGCAAGCCTGCATCACTGTCGGGCCCGCGACATGGCCCAGCCCAGCCCGGCCCGCGACCCAGGGTAGCCCGTAAAACGAATGCGCCTGCGGCACGCTGAAACCAAGCACGCCATGCTCGATCGCGTCGGCGGCAACGCCGCGGCGGTCGAGCTCCTTGCGCGTCGTGTAGGCGGCGAATTCCAGCGAATGCAGATTGGCGAAGGCGCCCTGCCACCGGGCGAAGGGCGTACTCCAATAGGCCCCATAGGGAATTTCAGCCTTGTAGGCCATGTCCGCCCTGCCTTGCGCTTGAGGTCGGCGCCTCGGAAACAAGCCGCTCGCGCAGGGCAAGCTTGTCGATCTTGCCAACTGTCGTGCGCGGTAAAGCTTCGACCAGATAGATTTGCGCCGGCACCTTGTAGGGTGCCAGGTTCTTCTTGCAGTGCGCGATCAGTTCGTCGACACCGACGGACGCATTCTCGTTGAGCACAACGAAGGCGCGCACGGTCTCGCCGTAATAGCGGTCGGGCGCGCCGGTGGTCGCGGCCTCCCTTACCGCCGGATGCGTAAACAGCACTTCGTCCACCTCGCGCGGATAAACGTTATAGCCGCCGACGATCACCATGTCCTTCTTGCGATCGCGGATGAACAGGTAGCCGTCCGCATCGAGCTCGCCGATATCGCCGGTGTACAAATAACCGCTGCGCAGCGCCTCGGCGGTTTCCTTCGGCTTGTTGCGATAACCGGACATGATCTGCGGGCCGCGGGCGCGGATTTCTCCGATCTCGCCGACCCCCAGCACCTTGATGCCGGTCTCGGTATCGACGATTTCGAGCGTTGTCAGCGGCAGAGCGGGGCCGGACGAGCCGGTTTTGTACGGGCCGCCCTCGCGCACATAGGTCAGCACCGGCCCCGCTTCCGTTTGCCCAAATCCTTCCAGGATCGGCGTGCCGGTTTTTGCGAGCCACTGCCGCATCGTCTCCTCCGGCAGCGGCGCCGAGCCGGAATAGGCGGTGCGCAGGGACGAGAAATCCGTCGCTGCGAATTTCTCGTGCGCGAGCAAGCCGATGAACACGGTCGGCCCCGCCGGCAAACGGGTGATCTTCTCCTGCGCAATGAGATCGAGCAATAGGTCCGGCCTGTAGCGCGGCATGATGACAAGTCGCCCGCCGCAACAGGCGGCGAGATGAAGACACATCGCCACCGCGAAGACGTGGAACAGCGGCATCATGCACAGGATGCTTTCGTCGCCCGGCTGCGTCGGCAGCGCCGCTTCGCGCTGGCTGATATTCACCGCCATCTGCCGGTGGCTGATGTTGACGCCCTTCGGCAGGCCCGTGGTGCCGCCGGTATATTGCAGCGTCGCGAGATCATCGGGCGATGGCCACGGCTCCGGCAATCGCCGCTCCGGCTCGTCCTTCCACACATCGAGCGTGCGGCCGCCCTCCCCGATCCGCACCGATCGCGCTATGCCGAGAGCCACAGCGAGCGGCTCGACTTTGCCTGCGACCTCGGCGTCGTAGATAACGGCAATCGGGTCGGCGTCTTTGAGAATGTAGCCGAGCTCGCGTTCGGTATAGGTCGGGTTGATCGGCACCGCCTGTGCGCCGGCGGCGTGCGCGCCGAACATCGCGATCGGCACATCGAGTGAATTCGCGCAGACCAACGCCACGCGGCCGCCGCGCGCCCCATACCCGACCAACTCCTCTGCAAAGCCCGCCACGCACCGTAGATACTGCGCATAGCCGAGACTGCGCGGCCCGCAAATCAGGGCGGTCTGCCCCGGAAAACGCGCCGCGGCATCGGCCAGCATATGCACGACGGTCGGGAACACCCGCGGCAAATTCGCGACCGCGTCCGTGCTCATCCCGCGATCCTTGCTCTTCCATCTGCGGCGGCCCGATTGGTCCTGCGCGCCCCCGCCTTGGCGGCGGGCAAACGGCCGCGCTCTTGCGGCCGCCCGATCAGAATGTCCGCAAACAATGCGAGGTGGCGCGCCGGGCACACCGCGCCGCCCTTAAGATGAAAATTCAACGCGTAGCCGTCGAACGCCATCAGTATGATGCTGGCAAGGTCGCGCGCGTTCTTGCGATCGGTGGCGGGCAGGCAATCCTGGAGCAGTCTTGCCAGCCTCTCCTCGATGGCAAGCCGCAGCGCGGGGCTATAGCCCTCCCGCCCATTCGCGGGCGAAATCGCCTGCATCATATTGTTGGCAAAACCATTGTCGGCCGATGGAATCTCGCGCCATAAGGTCGAAAGAATCTTACGCAACCGCTGCCGCGGGTCCGTCATGCGCGGCAGCGATTTTTCCAGCGCGTCGAATTGTTTGGTCAGCCACGGCTCGTAGATCGAAAACAGAATTTCGAGCTTGGAGGGGAAATAAACATAGACGTTGGCCGGCGCTACGCCCGCGGTTCGGGCGATGTTCGCGATATTGGTATCCGAATAGCCCCGCTTCGAGAAAAGCTTGTAAGCGGCATCCAGAATAGCCTGTCTGATTTCTTTCTTTTTTATTTGTGCCACGTCTTTTCCTTAGGTTGCGAGTCTCTGAAAATATTTTTGGTGTAGCCGCGATAACGGCGGCTTGCAACTTGTCGCCCCTGCCCGGCCTTTTTGCGTGCCGGCCGCCAAAGGCTCAGGTTTCTGCGATTGACGCAACGAACCTTTCTTGACACCCTCTTATACCCGAATACTATTCGGTAATGGCGGACGCAGCGAGAATATTCGTTGCGGATGTCGATCGCGCAGCCCTCGGTTGGCCTTGCGGCCGAGCTTAGGAGGCGTCCGGATAACAGGCATGCCGTCCAGCCCGTCCTTGTTTCGCCCCCGTACCCTGGATGAAGCGCTCGACATCCTCGCAGGTACGCCCGACGCCCGGCCGATTTCCGGCGGCGCTTCACTCGTCGCGATGATGAATGCCGGACTGGTCGAGCCGGCGGCACTTGTCAGTCTCACCCGGATTCCGGAGCTTTCCGGTATCCGGCTCACGGCCGACGGCAGCATCCTGGTCGGCGCCGCCACGCGGCACAGCGCCATCGCCGCCGATAAGGCCTTGGGCGGCACGGCTGCGGTGCTGGCGCATGCCGCCTCCCAGATCGCCGGAACGGCTGTGCGCAATATGGGCACCATCGGCGGCGCCGTCGCACACGCCGACCCAGGTCTCGATTTCCCGCCGGCGCTGTTTGCGGTCGACGCCCGCGTGCAACTCGCCGCAAAACCCGCCCGCCGCGCTCTGCCGATCGGCGATTTCTTCGTGGACTGGTACACGACGGCGCTCGAGCCGGGCGAGATCGTCATCGGCTTCGAAATTCCAAAACCGAAACCCGGTGATGGATTTTATCTGAAGCACGCTCGCGTCTCCGGCGATTTCGCCATCGTTTCGATTGCGCTTTCATTGGCCGACGACGGCGAAGCGCGCGTCGCCGTCGGCGGATGTGGGCCCGCTCCGCTTGCATCGGCGGAGGCCGACCTGATGCTGTCGTCCAGCCTGTCCGCCGACACGGCGCGTCGTGCCGGCGAGGTTTTGATGGCGCTCGCAAACCCGGTCGACGACGTCCGCGGCACTGCCGAGTATCGGTAGCTTCTCATCCCGCGCATGCTCGCGCGCGCGGTGCGCGAGATCACATCGGCCAGGAAGGCGGTGGCATGACGCAGCCAGTTTCCGTGATGCTGAAAGTCAACGGCAAGGCGCTGACCGCGAACGCCGCCACCCCCGACACTTTGCTCACCGTGTTGCGCGATCAGTTTCTGCTGACCGGCGCCAAGCGCGGTTGCAACCAGGGTGTCTGCGGCGCCTGCACGGTTCTGGCCGACGGGCGGCCGGTGCGTTCATGCCTGTCGCTGGCGCTCGACTGCGACGACCGTCGGATCGACACGATTGAGGGCCTGACCGGCCAGCCGATCATGCAGACGCTCCAACGCGCTTTCATCGCCGGCGGCGCCTTTCAATGCGGTTTTTGCACGCCTGCGATGCTGGTGGCGAGCTTCGCGCTCTTGCAAAGCAATCCGAACCCCTCCGAACTTGAAATACGCCGCGCGCTGGCAGGCAACTATTGTCGTTGCACCGGGTACAAAAAGATCGTCGAGGCTGTGCTCGATGCCGCCACGCGCCTGCCTGCGGAGGAATCCGCATGAACAAGCCGCTCAGCTTTGCCGTCGGCCAGTCGGCGCCGCAAATCGAAGCGCAGGAAAAGGTATCCGGCAGCGCGCAATATATCGCCGATCTTTATCGTCCGAACATGCTCCATGGCGCGCTGCTGCAAAGCCCGCACGCGCATGCGCGCATCCTCGCCTACGACATCGCGCAAGCCGCCGCCATGCCCGGCGTGCACGCGATCGTCACCGGCGATGATCTGCAAGAGCATTGGCGCATGGGCGCGTTCATCAAGGATGAACACGCGTTGGCGAAGGGAAAGGTTCGCTATGTCGGCGAGCCTGTGGCCGCCGTCGCCGCCGAGACCGAGGCGCTGGCGCGTGCAGCCGCGGCAGGCATCGAGGTGAGCTACGAGGAATTGCCGGCGGCGCTCTCGCCGGAGGAGGCGCTTTCGCCGGAGGCCGCCGTCATTCACGAACACGCCAACGACTACATCAAGGTATTCGATGCCGGCACCAGCGCCAATCTCTGTTCGCGCACCAGCTTTCGGGAAGGCGACATCGAACGCGGCTGGCGTGAAAGCGACCTGATTTTCGAAGCGAGCTATCAGACGCAGCCGCAAGCGCATGTCTCGCTCGAGCCGTGCGGCGCATTGGCGGAAATGGACGCCAACGGTCGCATCTCGCTGTGGTCGGCCAACCAATCGGTTTTCCGCGTGCAGGCCAACGTTGCGGAATCGCTCGGGCTGCCGATGTCGCGGCTGCGCTGTCTGACGCCAAAAATCGGCGCCGGCTTCGGCAACAAGATGGAACCGCACGTTCAGCCGATCGTCGTCTTGCTGGCGATGAAGGCGAAACGGCCGGTCAAGCTGATCCTGACGCGCGAACAGGATTTCGAAATGGTTCGCGCGCGCCATCCTTTCCGGATCCGCATGAAGACCGGCGTCAAGCACGACGGCACGCTGATTGCGCGCGAGGTCGAGGTGCTGCTCGATGGTGGCGCATTCGGCGACGACAGCCCGGGCGTGCTCGGCTATTCGCTGTTGATGAGTTGCGGCCCTTACCGCATTCCGCACGTTCATTGTCACGGCCGGCTCGCTTACACCAACAAAATGCGGTTCGGCGCGTTCCGCGGTTTCGGCGTGCCGCAGGTTACGTTCGCCGGCGAGACGCAAATGGACGAGATCGCCGACGCGCTCGGCCTCGACCCGATCGAATTCCGGTTGAAAAACATCAAGCGCGCGGGCGACTGCTGGCTGGGCGGGCAGCCGATCGAGTCGAACGGCGTGAGCGAATGCCTGGAGAAAGTCCGCGCGCTGTCGGGTTGGAGCAGCGAAAGGCGTGCGACGCGCAGCGGCGAGAGCCGGCGCGCGCTCGGCTTTGCCTGCAGCGCCCACATCAGCGGGCTATTGTCGACCGGCGCCATCGTGCGCCTGCTCGAAGACGGCACCATTCTGCTCAATACCGGCTCGGTCGATATCGGACAGGGCTCGAACACGATCCTCAGTCAAATCTGCGCGGAAGCGCTGCGCGTGCCGCTCGATCGCGTCAGCATCGCCAGTCCCGACACCGACGGTTCGCCCTACAATTGGGGAACGACCGCGAGCCGCATCACCTACATGACCGGTACGTCGGTGATCGGTGCCGCCGCCGAAGTCGAACGCAAGATCAAGGATCAGGCCGCCGAGATTCTGGAATGTGCGCCTGAGGATCTGGAGCT
>Ga0187781_10000615_pt1 | contig 25729 bp, 26 predicted proteins | sample 0715_SJ02_MP02_2_FD_132447 | JGI IMG/M metagenome (GOLD analysis project Ga0187781, IMG submission 132447) | Tropical peat soil microbial communities from peatlands in Department of Meta, Colombia - 0715_SJ02_MP02_20_MG | ecosystem: Environmental > Terrestrial > Soil > Wetlands > Peat | place... | reverse complement strand
AATCTCTTCCTTTTCAAGTTCGAGAAATATATACTTGATAAGAGCGGCAGTGTTGCCATCCTTGCGCGCACTGCCGTTGAAGGCTACGACTTTCATGTTTAGTTCCTCTTATATTCTACCCATGTCAAAGAGCAGCGCTGCGAGTCAGCTGTAACAGTTACTTCGAGTCCTCTTTCAATGACATCAATTTTTAGCTACTGTGTACGAGCAATAACCGCACATGAACGGCGAGTAAACCCGCGATCGGTTGCTGCTTCTCATCATCAACAGCAGAGGTGTGCTGTAGATATCTATGAACATATCCACAAGTACTCCTCTTCTGAATGCTACCAGATATATTAAATGATTTGTGTTGCAAAATTATCTACTTTTATTTTTTGATCAGATAATTAAATTAAGTTCATCAATTCCTTAACGGAACAACATATCAACGTGGTTGCATCAGTAATCATAACAAAATCAGAGCCTCACCCATTCTAACCCTTATCCATTTCATGCACATCCACTCTGTCATTTTATAGTTAGCTAATTAGTCATGAGATTCCCGATTGCGCACTTGCGATGCTTTGCTCCGACCCTACTGCCTTAAAAAATGCAACGCTATGAGCTGGTCTTGTGGGAGCAAATATATACCAGCCTCGAAGCAACGTCCCCCTTATTCTTTGTAACGTGGGATCATGCTACTTTTATCCTCATTCCGGGCCGGACGTTTTGCCTTTTAATAGGCTTCGCAGCTTATTGCTGCCTCCGTTTGTTTTAAAGTATCATAGTAGAATTGACAATTATTAATACAACCGATGTCCGGAGCTTTTATATCGTTGAAATAGGCATAGGCCCGCGCTCTGCATCCTCCACAGATATACTTGTAACTACAGTGACCACATTGTCCTTTTAGATCGTGTCTTTCTCTCAAAGATTGCATAACTTCAGAATTTTTCCAGATGTCGATAAATAATTCGGTTCTCAGATTGCCTACTTCTATTGGCATAAAGACACACGGGGTGACTATTCCATTAGGTTGAATTGCGCAGTACATTCTCCCCGCACCACAACCACCTATAAACTCAGCTAGCGTCCCTACTTTATCGCTGAACCCAGCTGCTCCGAAATGTGCGAGCGACATGATTCCACTGTTTGACTCCATAAGGCAGACTCGGGAAAACTGGGGAGCGGTAGTGAGGACCTCAAACCTCGACGTCATCCCGCTCAAGTACCCATACATTTTTTGCATTACCATTTCTCGCTCTTCTGGGGAAAGATCCATATCGATGATTTCAGTACCCCTTCCAACTGGAATGAAGTTAAAAATCAAGCTTCTATCTACCCCTAAATTTTTACTTAAATCGATTAACTCATCCAATTCAGTATAATTCTCTTTGGTTAATGTTGTTGCTACACAAGAGTAAAGTCCATCCTCGGCGACGACGTTTTTTACGCCGGCTATTGTACGATCCCACGCCCCAGTAACTCCTCTAAATTCATCATGTTTCACGGGGTTAACTGAATCAAGGCTTATCTCAAAGTATTCAACGCCAACTTTTTTTAGCCGTTTCACTACGTCTGTTGTCAACAGTGTTCCATTTGTTGCTAATGAGAGGTAGAGGCCTTTATCAGCAGCATATTTGGCGACCTCCCAAAAATCACGGTGCAATAGGGCCTCTCCACCTGAAAAAGCAATGGCAACGACGTCATTTTCAGCCAGCTGATCGACAACATTCAGCTTCTCTTCGAGCGTTAATTCATGTGGGGAGAGCTTGCCCGCATTCTGATAACAATGTTTGCATCGTAAGTTGCACGCGTTCGTAAAGTTCCAAACGACTAAAAAAGGAGCGTATAACTTTTGCGGCTTTGTTGCCCCATACTCAGCGACGCTTTTAATAATGTTTGATAGTCCTCTGCGGGTGACTTGCTGACCAAAATAGTCCTTCATCACTGATTTATCGACTTTGAACAGCGTCCTCCCGAGTTCTATGAACGCGTAGAAGGGCAAAAATTTCAATTTTTCTCTATAACTAATATGATTCTCGGTACTGTAATGCGTCAGGACATCATAAATAATATTGCTATCTTTGATATAAAGTCCTTTAATAATTCGTCTAATTAATCGATTTCCTAATACTACAGTTGCTATGTTAAGGGTTGAAAATAAAGGTGCAGAATCATCAGAAATTTTATGCTCACTATCTAGTAAGTATTTATTTTGACTTACTGCTGCCATATTGTCATCCTCCTTCCCCTCCTTAAAGTTAATAACTCACGATGCGGCAGTCGGCGGTAATATTCTGCTGGTTTTATTTGTTAACCTATCGTATATTTTATTTGTTATTCTGATGTTATTTACTACTTATCCACAAAAAAGTGAGTTTAGCCGACTCTACCGTGTGCAGCTGACATAGTGCGCAATTAGATTTTGCTAGTAAAACGTCATGTGGCAATTGGAGAGATGCATAGGGTCGATTAAGATTAGATAAAAGGATTTGAATCTTCAACTTACACTATCGAACACAGGGATGATTTGCAGCAGGTGCTTCAGTTGTTGGGACATACGGACTTGAGTGCCCCCAGGGTTATTTACAGTTCAAGATGAAGATTTGCGAGAGGGGTATAACAAAACAGAATTTCGATAATTATAATTTAATGCTGGGCGCATTTTTTAAATATGAAACTCATACAGATAATTTAATATAAAACTAATATGGACAAAATGGTTGTTAGTTTTTATCAGTTTTTAAAGAGGTGAGGACGATATGCGTGATTGCAACATCACGGAATATGAAGGTGTAAAATATGTTAAAATCTCACTAGAAGAAAGTGATTTTATTAAAACATTCAACCTTGAAAGTAAGAATGTCAGGTTTAAAGTGTCAGTGGATTCGATAGGATTTCGTTCTATCTCGGGGCGCATACAAGACGATCAACTGTCGGACTCATCTGTATTCTTGTCATCTGAGACGTTTCAAATGACTGGTATATTTAGAGATACTAATCTAGATACCGAACACAATCTGAAACTTGGTATTGTATTCAAAAATATAAGTGATGATATAGGTACCTTCATTGGTTCTGGTAAGTGCGTTGAAATATTGTAGATTAGGATTAGTCAAGAGGATTTTTAATCTTTAATTTACGCTATCGACCACAAGTGTGGTTGGCGACTGCGGTAATATTTTTTTATGACTGTTCGTGATCAAAAGCATTACTTGTTAATGCATAAAATGTAAAATTAGTTAAGTTAGTTTCAGCTTCTAAAAGAGAATTTAGCGTTCTATGTGTAGAAGAAGCTTATATTGACGCAACACAGGATGTTAAAAAGTAGAGAGGTGACTCGATAGATTGTAGCCTTCATATCTCTACGAGAGATGTACCGAACTCTGCCTTGGGGGCTTTTTTAAAATTAATTGAACTGTCCTGAATGTTTTAGGAGAAGCTCGAAATTTTACAGATGACAAAAAAGGCAAACACTGGGAGATCATAAATATGAACGAAGGTAATAGAATATGATGCTCGCTGCGTTGGACAGTGGCGAAGTTGAGTGCCACGAAATAGATATTCAAAGCATTAGCACATAGTAAGGCTGAGAGTGAGAGACGTGAGAGTTGTCTACTATATAGCAATTGCACTCATTAGTGCCGTCCTAGTCTGCGGTTGTATCCAGTTCAAGACGAACACGAGCACGGGTCCTGAAACCATTACTAAGGAGACGAGGAGCGTAGCTCCTTTTACAAACATAGACTTCGCGCTTCCTGGCACACTATACGTTACCCAAAACAATACCCAATCAGTAGTAGTTGAGGCAAAAGATAGCATTGTTCCAAGTATTCGAACGGAAGTAACAAATGGAGTCTTAAAGATTGACGCAACAAATCTGCTTGCGTCCATTACGACACCACTTACTGTTTATGTATCCGTCACTGGTATTAACTCTGTAAATAACAGCGGTGCAGGAACCGTTCTAAGCAGCTCCCCACTAAATGCAGCGATGCTCAACGTAACGCTGCAGGATGCTGGAAGGATTGATATTGCCGTCAACGTTACTCAGCTTACTACACAGGTATCTGGTGCGGGTACAGTGTTCTTACGCGGTAATGCGACGAATTATACCGCTTCATTGACGGGCGTGGGAAGCCTTCACAGTTACGAATTGCTAACCGATTCAACGACGGTTACCATAACGGGGGTTGGCTCTGCCGAAGTAACAGCTTTGAACGCCCTCACTGTCAACATAAGTGGTGCCGGCTCGGTTAAGTATCACGGTTCCCCTCAGATAACTGTACAGCGAGCGGGTCTTGGAATCGTGCAGAAAACGGGATAGGTTCTGGATATTAACGAGCGCATTGATTGGGACAATACATCCCATGCAGAATCATCGTGTCGCCTGTGCCACTATCATGTGACGCGCTCACGCGCTGACAGGATGTGGTCCATCAGCATTCGATTTAAGAGATGAAAAATACCCTTGCTTGTGGTACTTTTTCTAATGAGAATTTAATGCCACTGCATAAGACATTACACTAAATGTCATTATCGCATTTCAACTGGTAGATATCAGCCCCCCCATGCTAGAGGCTATTGTTCGGCTGTACATCTATAGAGTGTAGCCACCCGAAATTGCTATAGTGACAACGAAATTATACTCTACTCCTTCCGTTTCAAATGTTCAACATGCCAGCCGGGACTTATAATTGCTCCTAATATTAGAAAAACGCGTTTATACCTTCAATTACATTAGACTTTTTTATAAAGCCAGGAAGTCAGATTCTACTATTATGCTCCTGTTTAAGGGTGGGATATTTCACAATATTGCTTTCATTGTGCACCCGAACGCATTATATGAACTACTGCAGAATTATATAATGGTGAAAGTATGAAAGACCAAGAAACGAAAGAACGATTTATGGTGCTCCGCGCAAAAGGAAAGAGCTTCAGCAGTATAGCCCAAGAGCTTAACGTGAGCAAACAGACGCTCATCAACTGGTCGAGGGATCTTAGAGGAGAGATTGACAACCTCGAGTCCATTGAAGTGGAAGCATTGCGTGAGAAGTACTCCCTCACGACGCAGAAAAGGTTGGAGTTTCTGGGCGAGAATCTCAATAAGATTAAGAACGAACTGGAATCCAGAGACCTATCTGAAATTCCGACAGACAGACTGTTGACAATGTACTTCAACTGTTTGAAGCAATTACAAGCAGAACTGCGACCATTAGATTTTAAGTCTGACGAGGGAATTACACACGAAAAAATGTTCCAGATAACATAAGGTCACTCGGCCTCTAGTGCCGGTGATTACCAGGGCGAGCAGAAGAGGGATCATCTAAAACTAGACTAAAACTAGTCCAAAATTGGACAAAAAGTATTGTTATTATGGGGATTAGTCTTAACTCTTGGTGCTGTAGATTCGGCCTATAGAACATCTGTTGTCTACGGAGTTATGCTTTTTCTGTAGATGATTCTTTAGCAGGGTTCTAACTAGTAGGGGAGTCTATTGCTTTAAAACGTTCTTACGATTTGTCAAAAAAAATTTATCAAAAAATATGTTGAGTCCGTGAAACTTGTTTTATTCACTATATTATTTGGGATTGTTTAACCCTTTGATCGAAAATATAGACTCCTTTAAATAATTTCGGCTTGTCGCAAGACTAGGAAGCCATTAAGCGCAAATTGTGCTAAGTTTATAACATTCTTGTTATTGTCTATGATCTCCTTAATTCTATTATATGATTTTTTTTATGACGGATATTTTGGGGTCTGGTGACTCCGATTCTCCTCTCTCGCATGGTTACCTATAACCACAATCCCAACCAAAGGGTTGAAATCCAAGATAACAATGTATCTTTTAGCTTAGTAAAAAACATGTCAAATGAAGAGAGAGAGAGAGAGAGTGCAAGTTAAGCTGGGAGATCACGTTAGATGCGTACGGTGCGTTGATAGAGCAGCGGCTATGCCACTTCCTCAGGCAGGAGTGTACGGATGCCTACATTTACCATGATTTCATCGGGAGAGTGTACAAGGACATCACAGAATATACACTCAGAAGGGGGAGGAGGCTGGCATCCTGTAGCACTCTCCTCACATATAAAGGATTTACAAACGATGTTAACGATCGGATCCTCGATGTCTGTACGGGTATGGAGCTCTACCGTCACGCTATACTAGTACACGATGATCTCATTGACAACGATGAGTTACGGCGTGGAGACCGCACCATTCACGCGATGTACTCTCAGTTCGATGACCACTATGGCACTGGGGTAGCAGTCTTTGCGGGCAACATCCTAGGTGCTCTCTCCTCAAAAGCAATAATGAAGTCAAATTTCACGACGGATAAAGTAGCTAAAGTGGTAACGATGCTCAACTCCGATTTCCAAGCAGTGAATGAAAGTCAACTTCTCGACCTTCTTTTCGAACATACAATTCCAAGCGTAGACGAGTGGTATATCATGGCTTCAAAGCGGGCGGCATCACTCTTTAAAGCCTCACTCAGTATTGGAGCCGTGTTGGCCGAAGCCTCAGATCGAGACCTCCAACTGTTGGAGGAGGCTGCTCTCCACATTGGCTACAGTTTTGACATTCAGGATGATATCATCGATACGTTTGCCGTGGAAGAGCAATATGGCAGAAGACCTGGTGAGGATCTATACAAACACAAGAAACCGCTCCACATTGTCTACACCTATAAAATGGCTGATCGGGCTCAGTTAGAGACACTTAAGCGCGTAGCCCTTGACAACTCTCCGAACAGTCTGAAGATTATTCAGAACATAATCACTGATTGCGGAGCTCTCAAAGAGGCGAAAAATCATTCGAGAATGCACGCCGATGCAGCGAACCATCTGATCGAAAGAACTGCCATGAATGATGAGGTAAAGAATTTCTTTATCTCTCTCATCGACTATATCAAGGAAAGTCTCAACTGGTACAAATGAGCGCCTGGAACAAACCTTCTTACCGCTTCTATGAGCTCCCAATACATCTGCAACCTGTAGTCCCGTGAAGAGCAATCATACCACCAATGATATGAAAAAGCGGCAATAATACATCATAATAATGTCTAGCACGAGGTTGATAACGTGGACTTTAAGGTGATCCCTGCTGTCGACATTAAAGACGGAAAGTGCGTCCAGCTTGTCGGTGGGGTACCTGACAACGTTCTCATATCGCTCGATGATCCGGTAGCGGTGGCACAGCATTGGATTGACGAAGGAGCTGACGTACTCCACATCATCGACCTTGACGGCGCGTTTGGAAAGGCGAGGAACCTCAAGATCGTGTATAAAATTGCAAAGCTTGATGCATTTGTTCAAGTTGGTGGTGGCGTTCGGTCGCACGATGATGTAAACGACTTACTTAAAATTGGGGTGGACAGGGTAATATTAGGCACGGCTGCGGTGCGAGACCCGACGATCGTCTACAGCCTCACAAATGAATTCGGGAACGAATCTATTATGGTGTCTATAGACTCAAAAAAGAACGAGGTTCTCATTGAGGGGTGGACTAAAAGCGTGGGGTTGCCGCCAGAGGATATGGGCCTCATGTTCCAAGAACTTGGTGCAGGTTCTCTGCTCTTTACCGATGTCGATGTGGAAGGCAGGATGAGCGGTGCAAGGGCGAATGTCATCAGAAGTGTCGTAGAACGCATCGACATACCAGTAGTAGCGTCAGGCGGTATCGGCTCCCTTGAGGACATTAAAGCGGTTGCAGAGACGGGAGCTGCCGGAGTCGTGGTCGGCTCTGCGATCTATACCGACAAGTTCAACCTTATAGATGCATTTAAGATAGTTAGTGGCAGGTAAAGGGTTGATTGAGATGCGAATGGCTGACGTCACGAGGGAGACAAAAGAGACAAAAATTGAACTTCATCTGAATCTCGATGATGCCTCTGCGAGTTCCATTGATACAGGAGTGCCTTTTTTTGATCACATGCTGGAGGCATTGTCAAAGCATGGCGATATCGGAATGCGGCTACTTGTCCAGGGTGATGAAAATATGCATCATACCGTGGAAGATGTTGGCATCACGCTTGGAATGGCCATAAAAGACTCTCTTGGAGATAGAAGCGGTATAAAAAGGTTCGGAAATGCATCAATACCCATGGACGACTCGCTCGCAACGATGGTACTTGACATATCTGGGCGGAGTTATGTGGTATTTAACGCTACAATTACTTCCAGAGTCGACGGCATGGATGCGAGTTTAGTGAGGCACTTTTTCGAGTCACTTGCCTCTAATGCGATGATGACGATTCACGTAAATGCCTATGGTACAAACGATCACCACACCATTGAAGCGATATTTAAAGCGTTCGGAGTTGCGCTGCAGGATGCTCTTCAGCCAAGAAAGGGGATTCGCAGTACAAAAGGGGTACTTTGACCACTTGCGTGAAGGCGAGTGGGCCTAGAAATTTAATTCTTTGTTAAGAACTGTAGATCTGTGGATTGCTCCTGCCAAACCTGTTTAAGCTTGACGTACACCTTCGTCGCATGGTATACACACAAATTTACCATTAAGCAGACGGACGCGCGGCTCCATCACTCGCTCACCGCAGCTGCTGCATACAATCGAAGGGAAAACGCGCGCGCGTACCGGGAAATCAAGCTGCACCTGCTCAATCTTGAATAGAATATCTTCATCCGCATCTAAAATGCGCTGTAGTGCTCCGGATTGGGTTTCTCGGAAGCGCTGCATTTCTGATTGACTGGCTGCACAACTCAATGCCTTACTTCGCAGTTGTTCATAGCTCTCACCCAGCACATCGTCCAAGCTTCGCCCAACGATACGGACAGCCTCGCCAGTATCTCTCCTGCCAATAGTGAAAGCGTTTTTCCCATAGTCATAGAAAAATATGTTGCCCTTGCCCATTGTGCATCCGGTCAACACCTGGAGAGCATCCACAGCACAGTTGTCAGTCTCAGCAATAGCGACCAGTCCCTCATCAGGCGACCTTATTGAGTTTAAGCGCTGCAGACCGGCTTTGCCAGCACGATAACCGAGGGCCAACCCCACACAGGAATGTCCATGAAACTCTATTACCTTATCCCAATCGCTTTACACACACATTTTGCATACTCCTTTATACCTCTACTAAGATCTCTGAATCTTCCCATTATCTTGTTAGTTCACCTCGGGCTGTTAAATGGCTACAAAGTTATTACATTAGAATGAATGATGTGTGTTAAAGTCGTACTACAAGAGGATCTCGTTAATGTCCGTTCTCAACTATACATTTCAAAAGTACTGGGGGAACCCGTGCGAACCCCAGTACTTTTGAAATGTTTTACCCAGAGAACTTCGAGCGGCATCAAGCCCCTAGATGCAGCTTTTCGATCTCATTTTTTTGTCAGTCAATTGTTTTGATTAATCTGAAGCACCTACATAATATTCTATAAATCGAGGACATACTTAAGTCTATTGGTGTTCCATTAAAATACTATTGGTCAACTAATAGACTTAAGTGGACTCGTGCACACTTCAGTGCAGCGTGCTAAGAGATTTTGGCAGTGCATATTCTCCGAGAAATACAGGAATCCATTCGTATGGGGAAAAACGGATTCACTCGGGCGCCGTGCGCATTCTATCTTTCTGTTAAAAACAGACCTCATAACGGTGGATGTATAGAGCTCCAACCGCGAAAGTGTGTGCGCCTCTATGGATTTCAATGTAATGCTGAGTGACTTCAACTTTCTCTTGGGTTAAGCACGAAGAAATAAAAGATATAATCCGACAAAACTGTCTTTTCTATCCACTTCTACTATTACGTTAACATATTTATTAGAAATTTGATTGATTAAATGGTTATTTGTCTTAATATCTCAAAAGATCAAATTAATGAAGTTGAACTCCTGCAGTGACACCTCAACGGATAGAGCTATTGCGAGAGAAGTTGATAATAGAAGTTATGCTTTTTAAATTTCATAGACTTACAGGTACGATGTATTATGTAGCATACGAGCGCCTGGGAGGGACAATCAATAACAGGTAGTCCCTACTCTTTAACGAGAAGCCTTACAGCTGTTCGGCAGAACCCTAATAGATTGCGAATAGAATTAAATACGGCATGATTCCATCTATGTATTAGTAAGGATGTTAAAAGCAAGAAGTAAAATGAGAAGATCAAAAAATAAGGCGTATATCTATGTCCCGATGGCAATAGTACTTGATGAACAATTTCCGTTTAGATCAAAAGAAAACTCAGAGATGATTGAAGTAGAGCTTTGCATTCGAGATGGTACTTTAGTTGTACGACAAATCGAACCACGAATCACTGATGATGTACATTTACTATACGAATAGTTCTCGGTAACAAATTCTCTACAGTCCTTTATAACGGGCATATCCAAGTGAAATGAGGCGAGTTTAGATATGAAAATATCGACCCCGAAATTCAGTTTATGGCTATGGCTTGGTTATGCCAATTCCTTCCTGATCAAAACCGAAGTGTTATTCACCTTACCCGTAGGCAGCACCCTCCCAAGCTCTTGAAATCCTGTCAGGTCCTCTTCGGTTACGGGAGCGTATTGGATTGCTCTCATGCCGCTGTACGTCCTGTAGAGGATTTTGGTCTCAGGAGGGACTAAGCGCCGGAGATTCTCGAAGACCTTCTTCTTAGGCTCAGCAACTGCCGCTACCATCACCACATCGTAAAATAAATGCGACAATGCGGTCTCATCTCCACAAACGACTTCGATTCCCGAGCTGAAACCTAGATTTTCAAGCACCAGTGCGCAGAGATTTGCTATTTCGGGTTCTTTTTCGATGCAGATGCCATTTACTCCAAAAAACTTGTTCAACAACATCGATGTCAACGGAACCGATCCCCCACCGATGAGCACCATCCGATCCCCTGCAGATAAGTGGGCAAGTTGTGTTTCATTGCGTACCAAAACTACGTAGCGGTCGTAGTAATGGAAAGACTCTATTTTACTCCAAGGCTCTTCGGCTTCCAATATGTCAAAAGCGTTTTGGGTCTCTAGACGTGTTCCAGCAGCAACATAGAACTTTCGTATAATCTTCAAGGCTTCACTCATTCTTTCATCATGGAGTATATGTTTGGCCTCGCCGAAGTCTATCGTGCTATCGTGGGCTATTATCTCGATTGCATTAAGATGGGATATAATCACTTCTAAGGACTCGTTTTGGAGGTCAGCACAATCATATTCTTTTAGTGTGTCCGCTATTGCTGAAATCTTCTCCCAATACTTATAGCGACTCATGTAAACCTCTTTTGAAGTTACACCTTACAGTCTGATTTTTCTCCATGTCAATCTACCAAGCAGTTTTTAAAATAAAATAAAAAGCGTTGGTCTTTTCAACTTAAGTCCATCTTCGTCACTTTATCACTAGAGCAAAAAACGCCAATCAGAACAGCACTGCTAGCCCTACAGCAATAATTTGTGAAGGATTTCCGGCTGGAGTGAAGAGTCCTAAGGCGGCTAATAGAATACTTCCAATGGCTATGGGGACAGTTATGGGCAAAAATGGCCACAGTATTATTAACATCGTTTGTTCACCTCCGTTTTTCAGTCTCTTTAAGCGTTTAATTTCTGAAGCAAATCCCTTTTCGCGTTATGGGATTTGTCGAAAGACATCAAAGCAGACCTACAAGACAAAGTATCGCTGCTGCTTCAAAATTGGCGGGCGTAGGTAGTCCAATTAGAGCTATAACCGCATCTATAAAAAATGGCAAAGCTAAAAACGGTCCTAAAAATGGTATGCACAACATTTTTTAACCTCCTTCCGTTACCTCTCAATTTTTTCTGATAATTTTTAAAACTCACATCAATTCGCATCATGTTTTAAACAGTTCGTTTTGTTACGCGGAATTCTCAACAATCATTTTAAATGTGAAACACCACTGGAAATGTTATTCCGAACGCACTCAGGAACAGCAATGCAGCAGGAATTACTGGAATTATGGCTCCTATAAGAGCAGGTACGGCTCCGACTGTGACAATTGTATCACCTACAAGGCTAATTACCGCCCCGCCGAGAGTCCAATTCACAGCAAAACCAGTCGCTATCGCTGTAGCCAAAGCGATTAAATCTATAGTGATATCACAGAAGATCAGAGGAACCAAGCTTCTTCACCTCCTATTATTACTTTTTTATAAATTAATAACATTAAATGTACCTAAATCAGAAAATTTGTAACATTTTATTATTTAAATATTTTTCGTTAGTGTTACAAACCTCAATGTTAAAAAGTACAGAGAAAAAATTAAGAAGATGCAAATTGTCATTTTCCGGTTAGACGATCTGTCCAGTTCTTGTTTCTACTTTTAGTGCGCTAGTAATTAACTTTGCTTTTATTGACTCGTTCGATCCCCTCGCTGGTGAATGTCGCTCGTCAGCAACTCATTTTGAACAAACCGTTCGCACAGATCAGCCCGTTTAGTCCAAGCAAAAATGCATGAGCTTAAGCCTAACTGGTCGACGAATAGCGGCCGTTCATATGTTGTCAATTTATTAATCATTATAGCGAGTTTGTTCAACGAGCGTTGACGACCCATATTTAGAAACAGGCAAAAGGTTCTATAGGCCTTGTCGCTTTCACAGGGCAACTGATGCCACGGTTTTATATCTATTTTAAGCACGCATTCACCCATGTTTCCTTTAATTGATCCAATCAATATGTTATCGCCGAGATGGTATCGCTTGGCCTTAGTTAGCCCAATTGGGAGATACGTTTCAGCCAATCGTCTCTTCTGTACCTGCGCCCGCTGAAATCCAGCTGGCATTGGAATTATTAATGTTTGCTTTAGATGCGCGAATTTCAAAAGTGCTAGGGAAAACAGGAGGGTAACCCATAGCACTTTTGAAAATCTTACCCCGATACATGGCTTCACTTCAGCAACGCGCCCAGTAAATGTAAATTTCTTAGATAGTTAGAGAAGCAGAAACAACGCCAAGTCAATAAATTATGCACCTATATGCCATGCATTTCTCTGCATCATTTCTCTCTATAGCCATTTTTCAGACAGATCCACTTCGCTATATCTTCGATTACTAACATCAGCTACCACTGCTTCGTGTGCTTTTTCATGTTAGCAGGAAAAAGTGAAAATATTTAAGCAAGTGTCACATCTTTTCTATCCACATCTTGACCATTTCCAAAGTTTCGACCTTGTACTGCAAATCCTTGATCCACTGTTCTTTCTTCATGATCTTTGCGTCAAGAATCCTCAGCATGAGCGTCTTCTTTTCACTGTCGCCGAGCTTTTCCCACAGCTTCATCAGATGTTCTTTTCCCATCATCTCGTGTTCTTCGCCTTCTTTTTCCCACATTGCGTTTCAACTCCTTTTAGTTTCTTTTTTGTGCATTAATTTCCAATTAATCAAAAATCAAATGCAAAGAATTCTACGTTATATTTATATTTAAGTCTATTGGTTTTCCATTAAGTCACTAATAGATTTCCTATAGACTCAACATATTTATTTGTATGAAATAACATGGCACTGATCCATGTATTTTACGAGATGAATGAGCTGCAATTGACTTCCTTTTTTTCATTCGATATAATGAGATGAAATTAAAAGAGATTTTATAGTCAACTATAACAATGCTTAGCGTTGCGCCTTTAAAGTTAAACCAACGCATACACCACTACCTCATTGCTCACCGATGGCGCATATTGAGTATCGCCATCATAGGAAAGCCTACAGAAGCGAGGCCTATATAATTCGTGCTTATCGTTCCTGAAATGGTGCCATTACTATCGGTCGTGTAACCACTGAAAGTCGTCCATTGTCCTTGCGTTATCTTATGTTTTGATGGTTAGGAGCATCTGACCGTGGTCGAAATGGAGAATGGCAACCATCTCAATTATTGCAATTATCGCGGGCATTATGTTTGGAATTAAAAACATAGCCTCTCACCTATCCCTTTGCTTATAATCTCTCTTTATCATAAACGTGGAAATTCACCACGCACATTCCCTTCAAATTTAATGATCTCACTATTTTGATATAGGTGTAAGTGCTGGTGTAAGTGCCGGGAAGAGTTTGGTTATAATCGCTGTAAGTGTCGGTGTAAGTGCCGGGAAGAGTGTGGTTATAATCGGCGCTAAAACTTGGGAACAGCCGATTATTGGAATGGCCGTCATCAACACGATTACTGCTCCATATACTGTTGCAACGTAACACATATTATGAGTCACCACCTTTTTATCGATTTAACATCTTTTTATCGATTTAAATGTTACTATTATCAGTAAATAAACGGAAAATGTAACAAGAAATGGTTAATATTTATTACTCAAAAACACATGAGCTTTTGAGTAACGGCTTAACGGAATTTAGAGGGTACTCCACGATGGTACCGTTACATGCCTTGTAAACCACCACTAACCGCTAACTGCCCACACACGCCACACACACTAAGCCGTATCGTGTCGCATGAAGATTTACCGCACCATATTCATTTGCCACCATCCACCCCGCTTTGTCGACAGTCGATAGTCTCAAGTAATGCGGCGTGCCAACCAAGCGAGGTGGAATGTGGCGGGCGAGCACCGTGAGGCAGATAGTTATGCCTGAAACGGCAGCGGCCTAGCCGAGAATCAAGTGGAGCAAGCGGTCATAAAGGAGATTCTAAAATCACGGCGCGCCAGTCCCAAAACCATTTTAATAATCATTCCTTTTTGCGGAAATTTTCCCTGCGATATGCTCACAAACTGCTTCAAAATGCCCTCTACCGACATAAAAAATCCCTCGAAGAAGCATAAGAGTTTTACTACGCAGACTTTAAATAAATGCTAGACTTGAAAAGTGAGGATTCCCAGAGAAGGTTCATAAACTATTCTCTAGAAGGGAATCTAACAACTTAACCATACAAAATTATCTAACTTTTCGGGAACGACGAGAAAACAGCATGGTATAAAAGCTCTTCGAGGATCTGAATCGAAAAATGAACGCAGTCGTAACTGTTTTGCATCTCTCTAAATAACCGAATCCCCCCTATTTATTCCCGCTTCTACGTCGGTCTAGACGGCACATTGGAACCAAGCGAACTCCATGGGCGGCTTTCGTCAATTTCGAAGGAATAGGCCCAGCTGCAGTCAGAAGAAAAGCAGAAAAGAATCGATTTCCCTGCGAAAAGCGGGGGAAGACTTTGTAATAGGAACGTGCGCTGTATCGGGTATATGTGCACTGTGATGGGGTAGAGAGAAGGAACGATGAATCATAGTAGTCACGAAGGACATGAAGGTCGCTATAAAATGCTCGCCCTATATTTCATGAAGCCGCAGGACAAGAACATGTCCATGAGCATCCTGTTCATCCCCCTGCTGAACGGCGAGCATCCCATCATCTCGGGCACAGCGTCGCCGACTTCAGGAGGCGTTTCTGGATTTCTCTCATCGTCACTATTCCGATCCTCATCCTCTCACCGTCGATTCAGGAGTTCTTTGGTCTTAAAGGAACTATCAGCTTTCCGGGCGACCAGTATCTGCTCTTCGCGTCAGCTTCTTTTGTGCATTTCTACGGCGGATATCCATTCCTAAGAGGCATTGTCAATGAGCTGAGGGCGCGGCTGCCGGGTATGATGACGCTCATCGCTGTTGCGTTGCGACCGCATATCTCTATAGCGCTGCGATCGTGTTTGGATTGCGTCGCGGCGTCCTCTTCTGGGAGCTTACAACACCGATCGACATCATGCTATTAGGCCAGTGGATCGAGATGCGCTCGGTTGTAGGGGCCTCACGGGCGCTCGAGGAGTTGGCACGGTTGATGCCATCGGGTGCCTGTAAGCTCATGCCCGATGGAAGCGTGCAGGATGTCCCCCTGGACGCGCTTATGGTAGGAGACCGTGTTCTTGTAAAACCGGGAGAGAAGGTTCCGGCTGACGGAGAGGTCATCGAAGGGGAGACCTCAGTGAATGAGTCAATGCTTACAGGTAAATCGACGCCTGTGTTCAAAAAGCCCGGCACAATGGTCATTGGTGGTGCGATCAACGGTGAGGGATCAGTGACGATAGCGATAAAGAAGATAGGCAAGGACTCATTTCTCTCGCAAGTGATCGAACTCGTGAAGGAAGCGCAGGAGAGCAAGTCACGGACGCAGGATTTAGCAGAAAGAGCGGCACTTGCGCTCGTCATTATCGCCCTTGCTCGAGGGTGAATTACGGTTTTCATATGGCAAGCACTCATTAATCGAAGCGCTGACTTCAGCCTTGAGCAGGCGGTGACGGTGATGGTCATCGCATGTCCTCACGCCCTTGGCCTTACCATTCCGTTGGTTGTTGCCGTTTCGACCGCGCTTGGGGCGCAAAAGGGTCTACTGATATGGAACCGTGCTGCCTTCGAGCGTGCCAGGAATATCCAAGCGATCATCTTTGACAAGACGGGCACTCTTAACGAGGGGCGGTTCGGCGTGACTGACGTCGTTGCTTTTACTGACGATCCAACATTGGATGCACAAACGCTCTTGAACTATGCTGCAGCCGTGGAGGGTCGTTCTGAACATCCCATCGCACAAGCAGTAGTGGCATCAGCCAGCACGCCGCTTCACGTTGAGGCGTTTAGGGCACTTCCAGGGAAGGGAGTCGAGGGGAGAATAAACGACAAAGAGGTGCTGGTAGTAAGCCTCGGATACCTGAAGGAGGAGAACCTTGTTATCGCAGATGGACGTGTTAAACGATTCTACTCTCAGGGAAAAACGGTGGTGTTCTTGATGGTTAATGGGGCGGTAGTAGGGGCAATCGCCCTCGCCGATATCATCAGGCATGAGTCAAAACAAGCGATTGCCACTCTCAAGGAGATGGACATTCGCACGATGATGCTCACCGGCGACAACCACCAAGTGGCACAGTGGGTAGCAGAGGAACTCGGGCTCGATGAATACTTTGCAGAAGTGCTCCCACAGGAAAAGGTAGCGAAGGTAAAAGAGGTCCAGTCGAGGGGCTTAGTCGTCGCGATGACTTGTGATGGGGTGAACGATGCGCCGGCCCTGGCACAGGCAGACGTCGGGATTGCTATTGGTGCAGGTACCAACGTGGCTCTTGTTGTCCCCCACAGCTGGCGCAATATTGATGTCAGTCAGCACGGCGATTGTTGCGATCAATTCACGGTTTTTGAAGTTTTCGAGATAAAAGTTACACAAATAGGATAGTTGGCTTCTCTTTCCCCGTTCTTCGTGCCCTTACCGCAAGTAGAGGTTGTAGAGGTTGTCCATCACTCGTGAAACTGCTGACAATGACAACCCCTTTGTTCGGCCTAGATAATATGATTTCGATTAAATTTACTTAGAATCTCATTGTCCCAAAACTATTTTTATGGGACGTAACGGAATTCACATAACAATCCAAATGACGAATTCCGCTAAGTGGTAAGAGACGAAATACGCAGATTTACTATCCTTGCCATGTAAGAAGAATATACATCTTTAGACAAAAAGGTAATAGAATGTTGTATGTCCTCCTTGCGTGAACAGCAAAACATGAAGCAAAATATGGAGCACTTGAGAGTAACCAACTTAGGCAGCAATGATGATCTGATGATAAACACAGTCGTGAGGAGATAGGTGCTGTGACATATGTTCGGACTTTTATTTGCGCGTCGCGTCTTAAATGGAGAGAATGAGGTAGCCATATATAGTTTCAATGACCAAATCCAAATTATTTCCCGATCCAAGGTTCCATTAGCGTTGCTTTGCACCTGTCTTTAGATATGCATTTGCCACAATTTCTTGGATTGGTTAGACAACCTGCCAATTTAAGATATTTGGCGGCAACTTGTGCGGCATCTGTTCCCACACCGCCAGTTTTCACAGGTGAATGTGTGGGGTAATATCCAGAAAAGTCGACGTTTTTTAGCCCTATGTTTCTGCACGTCCTTACTAATCGCTGCATCATGAGCTTTGAAGGACCGGGATGATAATATAGTATGAAACTTGGTCGAAATCCAATGAGTCGATACGGAATCGCAGGATCGATGCCTTTAATAAATTCAGCAATCTTCGGAATTTGAGCATCAGTAATGCCAGGAACAACTACTGTCCGAAATACCCGTATTTTTTCAGAGTTCTTCGTGGCGACACGTTCAGCGTTCCGCAACACAGGTTCCACGGTTGCACCAGTCAAGGTTTCGTGTATAGTGTCATCGAAAGCCTTTATTTCAAAGTTTAAATATGAAGCAATGGCCATTAGCCGTTTCAGGGTGCGGCAAGTCTGGAAGCCATTTGTGGCGATACCAACTTCAATACCCGGAACAACTTCTCTCACTTTGTCAACTACAGCCTCAATATATGGAGTATGGATAGACGGCTCGCCGCCAGTAAAACTGAGCCTGTACGTTCCTATCTTCTTGGCTATAAGGGTGCCCAGTGCAAAGTGAATTTCGTGAGCTATATTTTCTGGCAGTGAGTATCCTCTATACATCCATCCCGCATCGGGGTACTGCGAAATGCGATAGGCATTACAGTAAATGCACCGAAAACAACACCCAAGAAAAGTGATCGAGTAACTCTTTAAGACGTACGCAAAGCTAGTGTAGGCAATCTCAGGAATTCCAACACGACAGACCCCTCTCTCCCCTCGAAGCCTATCGACGTTACACCTCCACTCACATAGTGTGCATGCTTTAAGCTCGTTGAGATAGTTCAAATGCATTTCTAATGTTCAAACTCTCATATTGAGTGTGTGTGCTTATTAAATATCTGTCTTATCCTTGTCAGGACTTTATTAAAAAAGCCGCGCGATCATTCAACTCAAAGAGAGCATGACGAGAGGTCCGTATGGGTTAGTACACATCTTGCATTTAACACACACGGAATGGGGTGAACGCAAATAAAAGACAAAGAGTAACCTTCTGTTTGACGTAGGTGCGAATGAAAGAATATCATTTATTTCAAGATTAATGTGCATCAACAAGGTATTACTATTATGTACACAAGTGTGCCATTAGTATTACTATTAGATAGTTTTTTATAACTGAACGCTTAACTCTCTACGAAGAGGTGATATTATACACATACCTGATGGATATCTAGGGCCATTAACGTACATACCAATGTATATTATCATGATTCCAATTTGGCTTTATGCAGGGACTTGGCTGCGTAAATCACTCAAATCCAAACAGGTGCCATACTTGGCACTCGCAGCTGCGTTCTCGTTTGTCATCATGATGTTCAACGTGCCCATACCGGGAGGGAGTACTGGACATGCAGTGGGCAGTGCGTTGGTAGCAATTATATTAGGACCTTGGGCTGCAGTCGTTACAACGTCCGTAGCTCTTCTTATACAATGCTTGCTTTTCGGTGACGGGGGTATTACGGCTTTTGGTGCGAATTGTTTCAACATGGGCGTTGTCATACCTTTTATTGGATACTACAGCTACCGATTGATCAGCGGAAAAACGGAGATTACCTCAAATCGAAGAATAATTGGTGCAGCAGTTGGTGGATGGCTGGGCTTGACAGTCGCTGCTGGAGTCGCTGGCTTTGAGATGGGTATCCAGCCCATACTCGAGCACACTGCTGATGGCACTCCGCTATACATGCCTTATGGACTCGGCGTAACTGTGCCGGCAATGCTGTTCGGGCACGCGTTTTTCTTCAGCCCTGTTGAAGCGATCGTTACAGCATTAGCCTTTGCATACATAGCACGGAATGATCCGGCAATCATATTCGACTACAAAGGAAAAATAGAAAAAAGAGAGGTTGTTACGACAACAGCGGCAGCTTGACGCGAGGTGAAATCTCCATGGATAAAGTTCTAAAGAGGCTATTAATAGCGTTGGTGGTATTAATTATATTAGTGCCTATCGGCTTACTTGCAACATATGGCGGTGAGGCATACGGTGAATGGAGCCCCGACTCGCTACAAAAACTCGTGGGCTACGTCCCTGCTGGTCTTCAGAGTATATCTGGTCTGTGGAACGCACCGTTATCGGGTTATGGCACTCCGGCTACGCCGCCGGGATTTTTCGGTGACAGTCTGGGATACTATCTATCTGCGGTCGTAGGGGTAGTTATCATCGGGGGCGCAGTATTCCTGCTTGGAAAAGCTTTTACGAACAGAGACATTGGCAAAAATAATGAATGAGCAGACTTGCGACACCTACCCATTCATTATTTCACCTCTTTATTGCCATATATGTTGAAAGATACTATATGTTGATGTAGACAGTGATATTAAAAAATAGATGATATTATGGATTGACAAAAAGACTGTAGGATTACAGATGTACGATGCAATCAAAACAATACAGCGCATAGTACAAATTGTTTTTAATTGATATTAATTGATTTAAAATATCTGAAGCACCACAAAACAGATTAAGTGGGTTTGGACAGTAGACAGTAAAGCGCGACTTAAACGATCTACATGAGTTGTTATAAGTACTGGGCGAAGATTTTAGCAATAGCGGACGCGCTAAAAGAATATAATTGCACCGATGTCAAGGACAGACCTCTGAGTGAGATTATACCCTTGCTTGACGCGATAGAGATAATAGCCCACGACAGCACGATAGACTTTGACGAGGCCAAGCATATCCTCTATGATGAAAGAATGAACGAAGCCTTGAAGATCATACGAAAGTTCTACGCTGAGGTTGGAACGAGTCTAGAAGTGCATAATGCTCTGGACATATTGGAGACCAAAGAGCCTTGGGAGAAGCTAGAATCTTTCCACTTTTTTGACCGTTATATAACCCTTGTCCGCAATGAGGAGGAGCTTGTTGGTATCTCAACCAGAGAAGGGGTTGTATTTATAGGCGGAGGGTCACTTCCATTAACACTGATGCTTCTGAACGCTTTTTATGGTGTGACGGGGATTAGCGTCGAAATAATGCCTGAAATGGCAGAGATATCTAAGCGGGTAATTGAAAAGTTGGGTTTTAGCTCAGAAATCGAAGTCGTTTGTGGGGATGAGACCGCATTGTCGCATTTATCGTACGATGTGGTGATGGTAGCGGCCCTTGCTGAGCCTAAAAGGAGGATCTTCGAGAATCTCCGACGCTTAGTCTCTCCCGAGACCGAAATCCTCTACAGGACGTACAGCGGCATGAGAGCAATCCTTTACGCTCCCGTAACCGAAGAGGACCTGACAGGGTTTCAAGAGCTTGGGAAGGTATTGCCTACAGGTAAGGTGAATAACACTTCGGTTTTGATCAGGAAGGAGCGAACATAAGAAGAGGCTGTTCATCAGTGCAAAACAAATAAGTGGTGTAGTTCAGTGCTCATGATGATCTTCTCCAATGTGCGAATGCAGATGCTCGTGCATTAGCTTGCCGTGCCAGTGCATGTGCTCGTGAATCAAGTTCGCAGACATCAATAATTCAAGATCGTTCATCACCACAGTGCTATCAGAATCCGCTTTAACAGTGTGATCCTCGCCAAACACAATAGCCCTCGTACTTATCTTTTCTATGATATCCAAATCATGAGTGGCCGTGATAATCGTTTTACCCGCTAGAGCTAGATCCTGTAGCAGCTCAATTACCCATAATTGGCTGCGCGGATCCAAACCCCCCGTAGGCTCATCTAACAATAATACATCGGGATTAATGGAGAGCACCGCACCAATACATACCTTCTTTCTCTCGCCGCCGCTTAGCGTGTGAGGTGCTCGGTCCCTTAAATTGGACAGACCTACCATTGATATAACCTCGTCCGTCCGCCTTATGACTTCTTCTTGCGGAAATCCCAGCTGAAGTGGGCCAAAAGCGATCTCGTCAAAGACCGTGGAGGAGAATAGCATAGCATCTGGGTCCTGGAATACAAAGCCTACTTTTGTTCGGAAGAAGCGAGCGAATTCATTGTCTTCGAGCGAGTTGAAATTTTCCTCTTTTACGGGGTTACCGAACGCATAAAATTCCCCTGACATCGGGTATATCAGCGCATTCAATATAGAAAGGAGTGTGGATTTTCCGCTGCCATTAGACCCGATGATCGCAATCTGCTCTCCTGCGTTCATCGTTAAGCTCACGTCCTTCAACGCCTCAAACTTTTCCAAATAGATATAAGACACATTTTGTAAATCGAATATTGCCTGCATATTGACCTTCTAGATGAACGTTAAATTCTAATGATATTTTGGGAGATAAGTGCCAAAATCGAGCTGAACGCCAGTGCGATTGTGATCGCCGCGTAATCTCTCCTATGCATCGCATAAACGTGCATGAGTTTCACGTCGCCATCAAATCCGCGGGAGATCATAGCGTCTTGAACCTTGTTGCTCATGTCCAACGATTTTACGAGTATATAACCAATACGACCCCCTACCCACCTTTGATCTTCCCGTAAAGGCAAATTCCTAATCTGTCTGCTCTTTCTAGCCTTAAAAAAGTCTGCCACCATATCGAGGAGGAGGAAGATATACCTATAACACACGTTGAGCGTCAGGATATATACCTTCGGAACGTGAAGAGATCTCAGCGATTTGAAGAGCACGTCACGCTGGGTTGTGAGAAATAATAATACTGTGAGTGATACGCATGCAGCTACTCGCAACATGAATGTCATAACGTAGATCGTGCCCTGTCTGGTGATGTAGATACTACTAGGCAGCAGCATCGGTCCCAGATGTATGCTATTACCTAAGGTAACAAGTGTGACCAGCCTGTCACCTGGCAGAAAAACATTGAAGAGCATAGGCATCACGATGACGCCCGCAAAAATAGGGATGAACACCCATACGCGTTTAATAAAGAATAATACTTCTATCCTGCTGAGATACGCTAGAAACAAGGTTAATAAATACACAATGAGCAGTACCCGGACATCCTTGGACAAACTCACGGCGACAATGAGCGTAAGCGCAGAAATTAACTTTACACGGGGATCAAGACGTTGCAACAGACCGTTACGATTTGCAAAGTCCTCGGAGATCAGGCTCTTCTGGAAAAAATCGAGAGCAGCATAAATTGTCTTCTGTAAAAAGCTCTTCTTTTTGGCAATACTAGCAGCGCCCTGATAAGGGCCTATGTCTCCCTCTTTCATCCAATCGGGTATCACAGGGTTACCTACAATTTTACGTTAGTCTATAATTTTATGTTGGGCGAGATCGTGTTAAGTTTTACATATTTGACGCCTTTGAGCGCCATCATCTTCTCCGCAACCTCCTTGATGTTCTTACCTTCCCCCTGCAGCATGATAAGTTCTAAGCAATTATCGTGGTCAAGGTGGATGTGGATGGATGACTTTATCAGGCTCGTATAGATATGCTGCATCTTCGTTAGGTTATTGACCAGCCCTCGCTGGTTATGCTCGTATATAAGCGAAATGGTTCCTATGCGTTCCCCTTCGATCTCATTCATCCACTTATAATTAATAATATAATTCCTTATCGCGTCTCGTATACCCTCGGAGCGCGAGGAATATCCTCGCTTTTGTATAATCTCGTCAAATTGCTCCAAAAGATTATCTGGTAGGGACACACATGTGCGCAACAATTCCTGATCCATAGAATTCCTCGTATAATATGTAATAAATATTGACACAATAGTATTACTTTTGGTGTTTAAAAATGTTTCTGTAGCACCAACTTGGTGGTATATGTCCCTACTAAGACCACCACCCCATTTTTAACACCTGTTAGGCTTTCCAACGAGTGACAATTATTCAGCAGTACCCATCATCAATTTCATAAGTCATTTAACACTGGTGACTTAAAAATTTGTCAATGCGAATGGATCTCAAATAGTGCCAAATGAGTTTTTCTCGGCCGTCATAATGTGCGAGTGCGTGTATTATAAGATAATAAGATAGATAACTCCGATTAGAGTTATAAACAGAATTTGTTCATAAAAATTCTAAATGTGAAAAAGTTTTTTAATAAACTTAGATTGAGGAGTCGAAACCTGCTGGGGACTCTCCTAGATTTGAAATGATACCGATTAAACTGTTTTGAAAAACGAGAGAACATAGAAAAGAGGTCATTGACATAAAAAATATTAAAAAAAGCGATGTCAATATGAAAATCCATACATGGGAGAACGATATAGGTAAAAAATTTGGTTTTTCGAAACTTATGCTTCTGTAAAATGGCTTTATTTTTATTTAAAACGTGTTTTTAAAATTTTAGAATAACAGTGGATTTGTGGAAACATGTTGTAGTTAAAGTCATTTCATTTTTTTGGCTTAATCCACAACGCCAGCCATGAAAGAACTTTTATATAGTACGCAAAGGATCTTTCGCTTATGCCAGCCAGTTACGTGTACGATGATGATCTTGAAACAATCATTATGGCGGCAGATGAGAGTCCAGAATACAAAGAGGATCTCATCGAGAACTTTGTTTCGAAACATTCAAAACGTTCAAAGCGACGACTGAGCGACTGGTCGAGTGCGGTGCTTATATTATTAATTGCCGTATTTTGTTCGATACTGGTTGACAGGGTCGTATCATTCCCGTTGAGCGCCTTTGCGCTTTTATTCGTATGGCTTGGTCTACTAGGCGTTTACGCCGTCAACAGGGTGCTTTCTGTCATTGAAAGTTCCCTTTTAAGGATTTTGTTAAAGAGGTTACTTTCTCGCAGGGAACCAACCTCATTTGTCCTGACGATTGTGGACATGGGCTTAAAAAGGTTGCGCAGATGGTAACATTTCCTGTTGGATAGATTCAACGCTCTTATTCCAACATTTAGTAATACATTATGTGCATTGGTTGTCTCACATTTTGAGACGCAGCGGCGAAATCTGATAGATGTGTTCATTTGTGACGCAGAGTTCTTTAAAAATCACTTTTCTTAAAATTATGTTGTTTTAGGGGTGACCTTTGGCTGTTCTAACTTTAAATTGCAAATTGTAGATTGACTCAACCCGTTCAAGAGAGTCAACGTCGTCAGGTCCCTTATCGTCTCTTATCCGTACGATGCGAGGAAATCTCAAAGCAAATCCAGAGGCATAATTCGGACTTTTTTGAATTTCATTAAACTTAACTTCAAGGACGATCTGCGGTTCAACATCTACTACGCGCCCCCGTTCAGCAATTATTATTGGTTTAATCTCCTCAGTGAGCAACTTTATTTGCTCATCTGAGACCCCGCTTGCGACCTTTCCTATGGGAACCCACTGATCTGTGTCCTCGTCTCGCGCTGCAAGTTCATATGATGTGATCCAGCCCGCCTTCCTACCATGGCCATACTCTGCTGCTATTACGATGAGGTCGAGGGTCTCAAGAGCCTCCTTTATCTTGACCATCTTCTTTCCGCGTATCCCTGGGCTATAGTCAGCGTCAAGCTCTTTCGCCATCAAACCCTCGTGCCCCGCGTTTATGGACTCATCGAAGAACGTGGCAATCGCAGTCACGTCGTCGAGTATCCTGAAGTCAGACAATTTGCACCTCTCATCGAGGGGGGTCACAGTTTTCTCGAGGGTTTCACGTCTCAGGCGAAACGGCGTGTCAACGAGGCTTTCTCCGTTCAGGTATAGCATGTCAAATGGTCTCAACTGCATCGGAATCTCCGCACTGAGTTCTTTTATCTTGTACTTCCGCCGAAGTCTATTCAAGACGTTTTGAAACGGCACGACTTTCCCAGTTTTCTTATCTACCGCTATTGCCTCGCAGTCAAGAATGACTGAGTCCGATTTAACGCTCTCCCTTACTTCATTAACCACGTCAGGCAAAGCAGAGGTTAAATCTTCCATCCTTCTTGAGAAAAGCTTGATCTTGTCGCCTACCTTGTGGACTTGAAGTCGTGCGCCATCATATTTGACTTCAAATGCCGCTTTTCCCCCCATAGCCTCGAGGGCCTCGTTAAAATCCGAGACGGTCTGTGCAAGCATAGGCCTT
>Ga0187781_10000613_pt1 | contig 25781 bp, 22 predicted proteins | sample 0715_SJ02_MP02_2_FD_132447 | JGI IMG/M metagenome (GOLD analysis project Ga0187781, IMG submission 132447) | Tropical peat soil microbial communities from peatlands in Department of Meta, Colombia - 0715_SJ02_MP02_20_MG | ecosystem: Environmental > Terrestrial > Soil > Wetlands > Peat | place... | reverse complement strand
GGCGGTGGCGCTCGAACTGGGCATTTATAAGACCACAGTCCGCGAAGTAGCTTCCCACCACGCGGACAATCCCCAATACATCCGGCAACTGATTGGGACGGCCACCTCGTTTTACTGGTCGGCGTACCTGCTGCTGGCGGCCTTCGCCTACTTCGCAGCGCCCGTCCTCATACGCCACTGGGTCCATCTCGAAACTCTCGACCAGATCACCGCGACGCGAGTGATGCGCATTTTGATTCTCGGCACCTTGTCGAATCTGCCCAGGGGGCTTTACGACAGCCTGCTGCTGGGCGTGGAACGGATGAGTTATACGAATCTCCTTCGTCTCAGCATGGCCGGCGTTCAACAGCTCGGGATCTTCCTCGTGTTGCTGCTGGGCGGCCGTCTGTACGCCGTAGCGTACTGGATTGCGTTCACCTGCTTTGCCGGCCTGGTGACTTACTTCCTGGTCTGCGCGCGATTGTTTTCCTGGGGTACCGTGTTGCCGCGTTTCAGTTCCCAAGTAGTCAAATCGAACTGGGCCTTCTCGCTCCACGCCTCGGCGATCACCGTCTCCGGGTGGTTTCTGGGCGAAACCGACAAGTTTGTAATCAGCCGCCTGCTGCCGCTCGGGGTCATGGGGTCGTATACCGTTGCCAAGGGGGCCGTTACTCGCTGCTCGATGCTTACGGTGGCCATCAATGAGGCCACTTACCCGCACTTTTCGGCCCTCTTCAAGATGCAGGACAAGGAGAACTTCCAGAAGCAATACAAGAAGCTGCAAGACTTGGTGTGCCTCGGAATCCTTCCCCTCTACGCCGCCTTGCCTTTTATCTCGCCTCCCGTTTTTTCCTTCATGTTCACTCCGCAAGTATCGCGCGTGTTGTTGCCCCCCATCACAATTTTGGCCCTGGGCAGCTATTTGTACGGGACTGTCACGATTCCGAACGTCGCGGCGCTCGCTGCCGGCAAGCCGGACATTGTGGCAAGGCTGAACAGTTTCGCGGTGCTCATTGTGGTGCTGGGCTACATATCGTTCATCCGCTGGTTCGGCCTCACCGGGGCAAGTCTGGGCTGGGTGCTTTACCCCTTGCTCGCCTATGCCTATGCAGTTCCTCGCACCTGTCGAGAATGCCTCGGGGTCTCCGTCAGCGCCTGGTTTGCGCAGGTATTGAAGCTCCTCGGGCTGGGTGGCGTCACCTACGGTATGGCGTGGCTCTTTGTTTATTACCGAGGCGCGCTGACCTGGGTCTGGCTCTTTCCGGCGTATACACTTGCCACGATTGCTTTTCTGCTGGCGGCCGGCCTGAGCATGGATGCGGATTTGCGAGGAGCACTGCGCCGGCTGTCCAGCCTGTCAGGTCTCAGGAGCCCTGAGGCTGGTCAACACCTGGAGGCGGCATGAGAGAGGCTCCAGGACAGAACCGCCCTCTTAAAGTCGCCATTGTGCATCCTCGCCTGGCTTTCGGTGGCTCCGAAGCCCCGGTGGTTTGGGCGGCTGAGGCCTTGAAAAAACGGTACGCGGTTTCGCTGATCACGGGCGGCGACGTCAGTCTCAAAACGCTCAACGAGTATTACGGGACGGCACTCGAGACCGGCCAGGTTTCCCTCGTCACTGTCCCGTTCCCCTCCGGCCTGGGCGGAACGAACAAATTCGCCGGATTGAGGTGGCGGTTTGTGCAAAGGTTCGTCAAACGGCTGGCGCCGGAGTACGACGTTCTGATCGGGGGCTACAACCCCTGTGATTTCGGCAAGCCTGGCATCCAGTACGTTGCCGACTTCTCGTTTATGTACGAGTGGCGCACCACGCTCGACCCGGCCCTCCAGGGCTGGAGAAGCTGGTGGTACGGCGACACGCTGCTTCGCAATGGCTACGACAGACTCTGCGATTACATCTGCCCGATCGACCCTGGAGCGTGGGGGCGGAATCACACCCTGGCCACTTCGGGATGGTGCGCGGAGTTGCTGGATAGACGGCTCGGCCTGCCAGCCAGGGTCCTGTACCCTCCCGTGTCGTCCGGGTTTCCAGCGATTCCTTGGGAGAGACGAGAGCAGGGGTTTGTTTGCATCGGCCGGGTGGTCCGCGAAAAGCGCATCGACATGGCCATCCGGATCCTTCGTAATCTGCGCGCCAAAGGACATGACATTCACCTTCACATCCTCGGGTCCCTCGACGATTCCCCTTTCGGCAAACGATTGCAAGCGCTCTGTGCCGAGAATAGCGGCTGGGTGCGGCTGGAAGGCCGGGTATATGAAAAGCAGAAGAAAGAACTCATCGCTGCGCACCGATTTGGTATTCACGCACGAGAGAACGAAGCGTTTGGGATTGCGCCCGCGGAGATGATTAAAGGCGGCTGCATCACCTTTGTTCCCAAGAGCGGTGGACAGACCGAGATTGTTAATCACCCTGCACTGGTCTACAACTACGAGGAAGAAGCTGCGGCGAAGATCGAAGCGGTTCTCGCCAGCGTTTCCCTGCAAAACGCCCTGCGCGAGCATCTGTCGGAGCAGGCACCTAAATTCTCCGTGGAAAGCTTTAAGCGAGGAATGCGGAAAGCGGTCATCAGATTCCTCGCCACGCAGCGGGCGACACCGTATACCGACATTCCGTTAAGCGGCGTCGCGGAAAGCCAGGCATGCCCCCTGAGCCTTTAGTCTCCGCCATCCTCCCGGCTTACAACGCCGAAAAGACCATCCAGGGCGCCATCCACTCCGTGCTCGAGCAGACGGTCTGCGCGCTAGAAGTGATCGTCGTGGATGATGCGTCCATCGACGGCACGGTCCGCCAGATCGAGGCGATTCCCGACCCACGGATCAGGCTGCTCAGGCTGAAGCGCAATTCCGGGCCCGCGACGGCGCGCAACGTGGGCATAAAGAATGCTCGAGGGCGGTGGATAGCGTTCGTCGATGCGGACGACGAATGGGTGGCGGACCGTCTCGAACATCTCCTGAAGGCCGCCGGCGATTCGGAGTGTTTTGTGACGGACTGGTTGGTGGCGTGCTGCCTGGGCCGCAACGGCCGCCTCACCCCCTGCGAGTTCATGGCCCCGCTGCCCCAGCCCGAGGTGGAGGACTTTGACTATGGAAAGTTTATCCGGTGGCGCAAGTGCATCTTTGGAATGGTTCCCAGAGATGTCCTGACGCGCTCCGGGATCGCCTTCCCGGAGTGGACGGGCGGAGCGGAATGGGGGCTGTTGATTCCGCACCTTGCCGCCTACGGGATTCCCGGGAAGATGCTCCACCGGTTCGGCTACCGCTGCTTGGTAACCGGCGCCCACCGCAGCTCGACCCTGCTCAGTACCCAGGAACAACTCAGGATGGCGGAGTTCCTGGCTGCTGACCCCGCCACTCCGCAGACGGCAAGAGAGCTTTTCGCCAGAGAAGCCGTAGAAAAACGCAAGCGTCTGCTGGTTGCCGCAGCTCGCGAACGCAAGTGGCGGGCATTCGTTGGTTACGCCGCGAAGCATCCTGAACACCTAGTCTCATTGCTCGCGATCGTACTCCGCTTTCTGGGACGGCGGATTCTATTTCTGTACGCGTCCGCAGTGCTGGCGGGTTCCAGCCGGCGGCCGGCACAGGTTGTTGCTAAGGAGCCGAGCAGGCACGCCAGCTCGGCATGAGAGGTGTCCGATGAATGCCCTAAGGCGGTTGATGTGCAGCCCCAGGCTGCTACAGGTTGGCTATGGCGCGACGTTCCGCTCCGCCGCCAGGACGCTCGGCCTGCTGCCGGCTATCCGGTACTTGCACCACCGGAGCGCGGTCGAAGCGGATGGGATATACCACACCCGGTTTCATGGGGTTCCAGTTCGCTTCCGGGCCCGCAACATGGACGAGCTCAGGTGCGTGGAAAACCGCGCCCTCATCCTCGAAAGAGCTACGCTCGAAATTATACAGCGCGAGCTCCGATCCGGCGACAGCTTCCTTGATGTTGGCGCGGATGTGGGGGTATTCACCATGCTGGCAGCGGCGGTCGTAGGAACCGCGGGGCAGGTGATTGCCTTTGAGCCGGAAGTGAAGGCCTTTGATCGCTTGCGGGACAACTTGAGCCTGAACGAGCTTCGCAACGTCCGGGCATTCAGGGCCGCCTTGGGTGAGGAAAGGGCCGAGGGTCGCCTTTGCTTCAGCTCTACATCCTGCCCCTCGCTGGTGCGCGACGAAGACTCGGGGCCGGAAGTCCAATGCGAATTCGTAGAGGTTGTTAATGGGGATGAATTCTGGAATCTCCTTGAACTCCCCATTCCTCACGTCATTAAAGTCGACGTTGAAGGGTATGAATACTCTGTCCTGAAGGGCCTCCGAAGGACGCTGTCGGACCCGCGAGCCAGGCTGCTGCTCTGTGAGATCCACCCGCCGCTCCTGCCGAAAAGTACAACCCCTGACGCCGTCCGGGAACTCATCCTGTCCTTGGGGTTCACCCATTCGGTTGAGTTTCCACGCCGGGACGAGATCCACGTCGTGGCTCGAAAAGAGCCCTCCCCATGCGGCGCCGTCTGAGCGCCTGAGGAAGCACTTGAGGTCGCGCTGGAGATTCCTCTAACTGGGATGCTTCGCAAACTTGCCGTCGTTATTCCGACCCTGGGCCGCTACGCTGAGCTGAGGCGCCTGCTCGTCAGCCTCGCACTTCAGTCGCGATTGCCGCAGCAGCTTTTGATCGTCGGGGAAGGGGAGGGCAATGCGGAGATTGCAGAGGAGTTTCAGGAACTGAGCGCCGAGTTCATTTTTTTCCCGGGATCTTCGATCTGCGACGCCCGCAACCGGGGGGCGCATGCGGCACGTCCCGATATCGACCTCATCGCCTTCATCGATGATGACATCGTGCTCGACCCGGGCGCGATCGCAGCGGTGATGAGGTTCTGGGAAACGGCCCCGGAAGACCTCGGCGGCACAGGACTCAACGTTCTGAACGATTCCCCCAGGGCCGCATCGTGGTTAAAAAAGAAGAGAATAGCGGCGCGGCTGGGCTTGTACGATAGCACCAAAGGAGCGGTGGCGCGGTCCGGATTCCACGTCCCCTTTGGCGAGGTCTCGGAATCGATCGGGGTCGCCTGGCTTCCCACTTATTGCGTTGTGTATGCGAGGCAGGTGTTCGAACGGTACGGTTTCGATGAGTTTTTTAAAGGTTACAGCTATCTGGAGGATCTGGACTTAAGTTACCAAATTGGGAAGAAATACCGGCTGGCGGTGATTCCAGACGCGCGCTTCTATCACTTCCCGTCGATCATCGGCCGGCCGAATTCGTACCTGTTCGGCAAGAAGGAAGTTGTCAATCGGCTCTATTTCGTCAGCAAGCACCCCGAACTCTCCCGGCGTCTTTGCTTTCTGGGGCTCTGCGTTCGCTCCCTGATGAGCGTCTGCCAAGGTCTCTTTCGGCTGAACTGGACGTCCCTGAAGCGCGCCGCTGGTAATCTCGCGGCTCTCGCCCTGACCGCCCGAAGCGGTTTGAGGCCGGTGTGAAACCCCGCCCGTCACTCGCGCTTACAACCTAACAGGTCAAAGGCTGTTGAAACAATGCGAATGCCTAGAGTTGTGCGAAGTCTTTCTTACCATCCGCTCCTCATTCGCTCGGTCCGGGCACTGGGTCTGCGCGCCCCGGCACGGAGGCTGTACTACCGCCTGGCGGCTCCGCGTCAAGGAATCTTACGGGTGCAAGGCGCCGTCTCAGGCGGAACGTTCGTTACGCGCAGCGCGGAGCAATTGCGCGCTGTGGAGGCGGGTTCCTCAGAACCCAGCCTGGAGCTGCTGGCTCGCTTCCTGCGTCCCGGGGACACCGTCTACGACATCGGCAGCCATCTAGGCCTGTACAGCGTATTGCTGGCGCAGATCGTAGGCCCAAACGGAACTGTGGTTGCGTTCGAGCCGCATCACGAAACCTATCTGCAGCTCTTACAGAATCTGAGATTGAACGAGCTGCCCAACGTCCGACCGTTCGAAAAAGCGCTGGGAGAACGGTCCGGTTCAGAGAAGCTTTACATCGGCGGGGTGATCGCGAATTTCAGCCTTCTGCCGGGTGGGATTGAGCGCTCGGGCGGGGGAGAGCTACCGTTTCAATGGGTCGCGGTGGTGCGCGGCGACGAATTTGTGGAAGCCGAAAGTTTGCCCATCCCAAGAGCCGTGAAGATTGACGTTGAAGGCTTTGAGTACAGTGTCATCAAAGGCATCGAGAAAACACTCGCCGCGCCAGAATGCGAGGTCGCCTGCTGCGAGATTCACCCGCGCTTCCTGCCTGCTCCTGTCAACCCGGCGGCCGTGGTGGAGCTGCTGAGGTCGCTTGGCTACAGCCGCATCGAAGGACAACCGGGCGACGCACCCTATCACGTCGTCGCCTACAAGCACTGAATGTCGATGCCCCATCTCCGCAATACTCTAAAGCGCCTCAGCTACTGCCCGGAAGTTCTGAAGCCGGTCCAGAAGCTCGGTCTCAACTCGATCTTGAGGCGTGCATATTTCCATTTCGCCCGACCTGCGAGCGGAATTTTGCCGATGGAGATTGGTGGGATCAAGGCACGGTTCTATACGCAGACGCCTGAGGAATTGAGGATTCTCGAGTCCGCTGGAGGGGCAGGCGGAGAGTGGCATGTCCTGGGGCGCCTGATCGCCTTCCTCGAGCCAGGAGATGTCGTTTACGATATTGGCGCGAATGTGGGGCTTTACACCGTCGTGCTTGCCAAAACCGTTGGCGACGCGGGACGGGTGGTGGCGTTCGAACCCGACCGCCGGGCTTTTGAACACCTGCAAGGCAATTTGACGCTGAACGGCATTTCCAACACTGCCTGCTTTCGCAAGGCCATAGGAGACCGGCCGGGCCGAGGCAGGTTGTGCTCGAGCCGCATCATTGGGGGCGCCAGCCTGGTCGAGGCAAGAGGACAGGGGGTGGAAGCGCAGATCGTTGATGTCGCCGTGGGAGATGAATTAGCGGCGGAAGAAAATCTGCCGATCCCACGCGCCGTGAAGATCGACGTCGAGGGCTACGAGTATTCGGTGATTCGTGGATTCTCTCGCACCTTGGCCCACCCTCTCTGTGAACTGGTCTGCTGCGAAGTTCACCCGTCGATGCTTCCCAGGGAAGTTCAACCCGCCACGATCTTGGAACTCTTCAAATCCCTGGGCTTCGCCCGGAGCGAGATTTACCGCCGTTGGGACAGCACCTTTCATCTCCTGGCCACGAGGGATCAGCCTACACTGAGCACCCTATGAGGTTAAGGCTACTAATCTCGGCATATGCTTGTGTGGCAGACCCTGCGGTGAGCGTGCCGGGAGGCGGAGATCTGCTGGCCTGGAACCTGATCCGGCGACTGAGCCAAATTCATAGCCTCTGGATTCTCACTGCCTCCCGAAATCGAGCCGCGCTCGAGTCCGCACTTGAATTGAATCCGCTGCCGGACGCCCACGTCGTCTACGTAGGACTTCCGGGCTGGCTGGATTTCTTGATGCGGGGGCAGGGAGGCTTCCAACTTTACGCGTACTTGTGGCAGTGGCGCGCCTATTTCGTTGCCCGGAAACTGCACGGGCGAGTCCACTTCGACGTCTTCCACCATCTGACTTACGAAAACGACTGGATGGCGAGCATTGTGGGCGCCTTGCTGCCGGTCCCATACATGAGAGGCCCCGCGGGAGGCGCCCATCGTGTACCAGAGAGGTTCCGAAGGCATTTCCCCGCAAGGTCGTACGTGTGGGAATACGTTCGCATGGGCTTGCAATGGGCCTTTCGGCACGACCCCTTCTTCGCGATCGGCCAGGAGCGGGCCAAAGTGTTGTTGATGGCCAACCGCGAAGCTCTCGAGGCCTTGCCGGCGCGCTGGAAGAAGAAGGCGCAACTGCTTTCGGTGAACGGCATCTCGAAAAACGAGCTTGCGCCACCGGAGAGGCAGTCAAATCAGAAGTTCGCTGTGCTCTCGGCGGGCCGTTTTATCCCCCTCAAAGGATTCGACCTCGCTTTGCGTGCCTTCGCGGTCTTCGCGCCGAAACACCCTGATGCCCGGTTCGTGATCGTAGGGGAGGGGCCGGAGCGGCATCGGCTCGAGAGCCTTATCCGCGACTTGGGCGTTGAGAAACAGGCGCGTCTGGCAGGTTGGATGCCCCGCGAGCGTCTTCTCGTGAAAATGCGGTTTTGTGATGTTTTTCTGTTCGCGAGCTTGCGCGATGGGGGCGGCTTAGTGGTAGTAGAGGCCATGGCCGCAGGCAAGCCCGTGGTCTGCTTCGATTTGGCGGGCCCCGGCCTGCACGTCAATGCCGAGTGCGGCTTGAAGATTCCGGCGCTCCACCCGGAGCAGGCGGTGTGCGACATGGCTGCAGCGCTTGAAAAGCTCGCCAGCGATCCAGATTTGCGCTTCCGCATGGGTCAGTCTGCCTTTGAGCGCGCCCGGGAACTTTACGACTGGGACCGCGTCGCCGACCGCATTCTTGCGGCATACGAACGGGCCCTGGGGCCTGCTGGGGCACGAGGCGCGCCAGAGCCTAGCTTGACCGACGCCCCGCTTAGCGAACTCCGAATACACCCTCCGGGGGTGAAATCTAGCCTCCATTAATAGGTAGACAGCTCGAGCTCCTGCGGCGGGGACAGCGCTGGCCGGGCCCCTTCACGATGCGAGAATGAGCGATTCACCCCCTGGTTTCCATCCAGCACGCCGAAAACCCGTCCCTCCTCACGTATCGACCTTGCAGACCTATCCCCTGCGCAGGCTCAAACCCCGCCGGCAGCCGAGAGAAACCCGAGGACTGGTGCTGACCTCGGTGCTTTGCCTCCTGGTTTGGTGCGGGTACAACAGCAATATTTACTATTGCCTGGACCCGCTCTTTCCGAAGAGCCTGATCAACCTCATCCACGGCATACGGGCTTTCTTTCCCATTCTGGCGGGAATAATCGGCGCGGCCCTACTCGGCCAGCGCCCAGCGTTTCCCAAGTGGCTGGCCTTCGGCCCTCTCGTCTTGCTGCTACTCTACTCAGTCATGGGGTTCGCCTCGTCCCTCTTTATTTCCTGGGAGCCGATCGGCGCCGCTTATTGGGCGGTGCAGTACATTTCGGTGATCGTGGTGGTGATGGCGGTGGCCTCGGGCCCTGAACCGGAGGCGCACCTGGCGCGCTATATCGCTGTCAATTGGGGCTGCTGCGCGGCCATTTGCCTGGCGCTGCTCGCCGGGATCCCCCTCGGTATGGGCGCCGTGAGTCACACCGCCGGCAGTCCGCTGGGCGTGATAGCTTATGGGCGATACCGAGAGGAACTGATGGGGATGGCGTGGACACGGAACACCGGATTCGGAAGGTTTGCGGGAGTCGTCGTTCTGGTCGGCCTGGCGAAATTTCTGCACGACCGAAAGAACAAGCGAACCATGTTGATCTGGGTTCCACTCACTCTGGCCGGGGGAATGGCGTTGTTGCTGTCCCAGGCTCGAACCTCTTGGGTGTCGGTGGTAGCGGCCTCCGCACTCCTCCTGGCTCGCGCACCCACGCGGTGGAGGGTGCCGCTGATCATGATCGTCCTCCTCGCGCTCCCGCTGGTTCTGCTCTCCGGCTTTGGCCACGCTTTCTTTCTTTATCTAACCCGTGAGAGAGCGTTTGATCCCACGCTAACCGGTCGCACGGTGACGTGGGCACAAGGTTGGCAAGCTTTACAGCAGTCGCCGTGGATAGGATTGGGGTTCTGGGGAGATCGCTACTTTCTTCACGCCGCCAACATGCAAAGCACGCTCTTCGACGCCCTGATTCAAAGCGGGTTCCTTGGGACAATCCCGTTCCTCCTTGCACAGCTGTGGGTGTGGACCGGGATCCTGCGATTCTACTCGACCAAGCCGGCAGGCGAAGCCACTTCGCTCCCAGGCGAACTGCTTGCTGTCATGGGTTTCTTCGCGATCTATTCGATCACGGAGATTACCTGCTCCTTTTACTCCGTCGGATGGATGGCGATGGCGCCACTCTTCGCCCACGTCCAACTGCGCACCTGGCAAAACGCCAGGAAGTGCCAGCGCGTTCATATTCCATTCGTTCCCCATCCCGCCCCCAGGCTCCAGATTTCGCGGAGTGTCCTTCCTAGCTGACAGTCTCTCTCCCTTTCCCCACCTTCCGCTGCCCGCCTACCTGCCTCCCGACACGCTGCGAATGATCCCTACGACAACTCGCCAAGAATACGCTTGACATCGGAAGCCGCCTCCCTGATGCTTGGCCGCTTGCCAAATTATATTCAGCAGCTAGGAGGTACCATGCGATCGAAATTCCTCGTGATGGCGGCGGTCCTGGCTGGCGCGCTGGTCCTGCACGCTCAAACCCGGCCGAACGACTTGAAGCCGATTTTGGAACAGGAAATCCAGCCTGTCCCGGTTGTGGCTTTCCAGTTGGGTCAATACCTCACGGCGCGAATACCCAAGCTGCCTTCTCCCGGGTCGGCTGAAGAATGGACCTCCCAGGAGAAGCGTCTGCGGGAGCATGTTCTGAGGGATATCGCCTATCACGGCTGGCCGCACGAATGGGTTGACGCAGCGCCGAAGTTTGAGGATCTGGGAGAGGTTGAAACGGGCCTGGGTTATCGTTGGCACAAGCTTCGGTACGAGATCGTGCCGGGATTCAGCTCGACGGCGATTCTCTACGAGCCGGACCACCTGACCGGGAAGGCGCCGGCCATCGTGAACGTCAATGGACACGACCCGCTCGGCAACGCCGCCGAGTACAAACAGAAGCGCTGCATCAATTTCGCCAAGCGCGGCATCGTGGCAATCAGCCTGGAATGGATGGGCTGCGGCGAGCTTCACTCAGCCGAGAACGCGCACGACTTCGGCGCCCACCTCGACCTGGTCGGTGCGAATGAACTGGGTCTCTTCTACCTGGCGATGCGCCGTGGCGTGGATTATCTCGTCAGTCTGCCCCAAGTCGACAGAACCCGGCTGGGCGTCACCGGCCTTTCCGGGGGCGGCTGGCAAACCATCATTCTAGGCGCACTCGATGAGAGGATGAAGGTGGCGGTCGAGGTGGCAGGCTTCGGGTCCCTCGAATCAAACATTACCCATCCGGTCGACACAGATGAAATCGAGGAAGACCCTACCGACTTTGAGGCGGGATTTGATTACACCATCCTCACTGCGCTGCGCGCCCCGCGGCCCACTCTCCTCATTCACAATGCCGAGGACACCTGCTGTTTTCGCGGCGATCTGGTCAAGCCATACATCTTCACCAATATCCAACCGTTTTTCGCGCTGTTCCGCGCGGAATCGGCCTTCGCGTGGCATGAGAATCGCGACCCCGGAACCCACAATTACCAGATCGATAATCGCGAAGTTGCTTACAGGTTTTTTACCACCTATTTCAACCTGCCGGTAGCCACCAAGGAAATTCCCAGCGATGCCGAGATCAAGAGCCACGAGGAATTGGTCGTGGGGTTGCCCAAAGACAACCTCACGATTCTCGGTCTGGCGCGTAAAATGGCGGCGGCGATTCACCGGGAACCGGTACCCGCACAGGCCGCCGCAAAATCTGCCTGGGTGTCCGCAGAGCATTCCAGGCTCGAGTCGGACTTGCGCTACAAACCGCTGAAGATCGCGAGCGCCTGGCGAATGTGGAACACCAAGAACAAAGGGCTCGAAACTATCTCCTATCGGTTTGATTTCGACAACCGGCTCAGCGCCGCGGGCGTGTGGTTGAAGTCTCTCAGCGCTCCGGCCGATGCGCCCGCCACCCTGGTGTTGAACGATAAGGGGAGAAAGGAGGCGGGACAGGTGGCTTCCGACCGTGTCAATCGCGGCGAGCAGGTCCTCGCCCTGGATCCGCTGTTCACGGGCGAAACCGTCCCGCAGAAACCCGATCCGACGGACTGGGAATTGCTCGTGGCGACGACCGGCGACCGCCCGCTCGGCATCGAGACGGCGCAGGTGATCGCCGCCGCGAAATGGCTGCGAGGAATCTCGGGACAGCAGCGCGTGCGCCTGGAAACCAGCGGAATTCGGAGTGAGATGGTTGGACTCGCCGCCGCCGCGCTCGAACCCACGCTGTTCTCTGAGCAGGTGAGCCGCCAGGCGATGAGCAGCCTCGGCTTCTTGCTGGATTCTCCGGTGAGCTTCCGCGCCGCGCCGGAGCTTTTCTGCCTGGACCTGTATAAGGATTTCGATATCGATCGTCTCATCGCCCTGGCCGCGCCCACCAAGGTCACCTTGCTCGACTACGCCCCACCGGCGGCCTATAAGCTGCCCGAGCCCGAACCCTAGGCGTTCAGGATTCCCGGCGATGCAGGATGCCATTGGACGTGCGGGCGCGGGGCTCGAGTCAGCCGGGGTGAATTCCGTGATAGGTCGTTCTCCTGGAAATGGCAAAAGGCGGGGCGGGCGGTCAGGCGGCCGGGTGCGAGCGGATAGCCTAGTTAGATGGTCTATGGGACGCCGGGCCGATGACCCCTCCGGAACGCCACCCGCCGGCTGCGCATCAACCCTCCCACGCTCTTATTCCGAGCGCCCATGGGCCTGCGGCCCACCCCTCGAGATGAAAGCGAGACGGAAGGGCGGGGCTTCAGCCCCGCCGCCCAACGCGCCCGACGGTGAGGGGGCTTGAGCCCCTGAAGCGGGGCGGCTTCAGGGCCTAAAGGCCCTACCTTTGGCCGGCCCCAAGCGGCGCGGCTGAAGCCCCGCCCTTCCGCAGCGCTTTCGAGAGAGCGCAGCGAAGAAACTCTGCAGTTCCGCGCCGGCCCTACTTCTTCTGATGGCGCAGGTAGCTCTCGATCGCTTGCGATTCGGCGGGAGATAGCGGCGGCGAGACTTTCTCGAGCATCTGCATGAAGTAGTCGACTTCTTCGGGCGCCGTGGGATGGCCGATGTTTTCGCCCTCCGATTTGCCGGGGAGCGGACGAATAGAATTGACAATCAGTTCACCCTGTTCGTCCAGGAACGCGAAGAAGGGCAGCCCGTTGCGTCTTGCACCCATTTGGGTCCCGAGTTCCGCTCCGCCCGGCGTGTTGAGGCTGGCCTTGTCGCCGTGCTCCTGCACGTCGATGCGCGCGAGCACGAAATGCCTGGCAAAGATGGGCTGGATTTTGGGAGCCTCGATAAAGTCATCGAGGCGCTTGCACCACGGGCACCAGGACGCCCCGAACAGCAGCAAGATGGTTTTGTGCTCTGCGGCAGCCTGTGCTTTAGCGTTCGCGATGACGCGCTGGGCGGTGGGAACCCCAGCTCCCGCTGTCCCGAGAACGGCAAGCATGAACCCCAGCAGCAGTGCTGGTAAGCTCCGAAGCATGAGCCGTATCGTACCGACAAAATGTCCAGGAGTCAACCGCTGTCCTCTTACTGGATTCCCACCGCCGCCCGCTGTCGGGGTTCGGCTTGCCGTCCCCTCCGAGTTTCTACATTCCTGGGAGCGCGGGCTTCCAGCCCGCTCGCCCCTGCGCGAGAAGCGGACTGGAAGCCCGCGCTCCCAGGACCTCGTCGAATGAAATGACCACGGATTCAGAAATGTAGACACTCCAATGATTCGTCAGTCGCCAACCCGGACGCGCCACTGATCTTTGTAACCCTTCAGCTTCTTGCATCCGGGCGGCCGCGGCGCATTGCTCAAAGATTCCATCTTCTGGAGGACTCGGCTCAGCACGTTATCCGGCAGCGATTCGAGTTCCTTTCGTGCCGATGGCTTCACTTCAACGGAGTAATTATGCACGTAATCGCCCACGTCTCACGAGGTCCGCTTTGATCTTTTCAAGCGGAATCCCTTTTTCGTGGCGGCGCGATTCTGAAATCAACCCGTCCCAAAAATCCTCTAACAACGCGCCGTACCTTTTAAGGTCGATTTGAATGGCAATCTTGCGGCCCTTCTCGTCGGTGACGAACTGGATTCCTGTCATAGGCGGTCCACTCCTTCATTGCCTACCCCCACTTTAGATACCACAATTCTCCCTGTCAATCTCAGGCTTGGCATCGCAGAGTCCCTGCTGTTGGGACTCAGCGTCTTTCCGGTGTGGCGATTCAGCGCCTCCGCATAATTCAACCAAATAATCATGCAAGGTCAGAAGCCGCAGAGTCGCAAGGACGGCGAATCTGCATTGCAAGTTCGTAAATCCTTGTTTTTTTAGCTAGAATTTTTCACGTCCGTGCACGACGGGCGCGTAAATAGCGGCTGCGGCCACATCGACGTTCTAGGTGACCAAGGCACAAGGAAAGACTCACCACAGAGGGCACAGAGCCCACGGAGAAGAACGTCCTTGATGCTCTGCCTCCGTGGTCTCTGTGGCCTCCGTGGTGAGCTTGTTTGATTGCGGCTCGGTCGTGCTGCGCTACTTCCTGGCCGGGCCTCGCAGTTGGCCTCGACCACCGATATGGTTATACTGACGGCTTGAAATCTGGGGTGTGGGCCATGACGCTGTCATCGCTTTATGAATCAATAAGAGCCGCAGACCTCAAAAGCGGAGGTCTGCGCTACCAGCTTCCCAAACGACGCACGAGCCGCGGACCTCAGAAGCGGAGGTCCGCGCTACCTGCGCTGATCGCGATGGGGGTTTTATTTTCCGCTCGGTTTGCTGTGGCTGGGGCTCCGCGAGCGGCGAATCCTGTCAGCGGCGATTCTTTCTTTCCGGTGGCGGTGTGGTATGGCGGCGGCAAGGCTCGGGCGCCCATGCTCGAGCGCGTGGACGGGTCGAGCGCGGAGCGCTGGGGAAAAGACCTGGACCAGATCAAGGGGGTCGGGTTCAATACCGTGAAGTGCTGGGTGGATTGGGCCACGGCGGAGCCCCAGTCGGGCCGCTTCGACTTCCAGAATCTTGATCTTCTGATGCGCCTGGCGCAAGAGCGCGGTTTGCGCGTGGTGGTGCAGATCTATCTCGATTCCGCGCCCGACTGGGTGGGCGAAAGGTATCCCGACGGACGGTTCGTGGATCGCAGCGGAGCGGTGATTACCTCCGAAGCTGCTCCGGGGTTTTGCATCGACCATGCGGGCGTGCGCGGCGAAATTGTGAAGTTTCTCGCGGCCCTCTCGAGTGAGGCGAACAAATTCTCCGCGCTCTACGGCTGGGACGTTTGGAGCGAGCCGCACGTGATCAATTGGGCGGAATTCCCTTATCTCTCGAATCCCGAATTCTGCTTCTGCCCCTCGAGCCAGGCGCGCTTCAGGGATTGGCTGAAGAAGAAGTACGGGACGCTCGAGTCGCTGAACGCCGCCTGGTACCGCCGCTTCGAGCGCTGGGAGCAGGTGGAACCGCCGCGCGCCTCGACCATACTGTCCTACACCGATTACCTCGACTGGCGCGCCTTCATCGACGACAAGCTGGCGGGCGATCTGGCAACGCGCGTCGAGGCCATTCGCAGCCAGGATCACACGCACGCCATCACCAGCCACGCGGCGGTGCCGGCGCTCTTCACTTCGCCCACCGACGGATTCGGCGAACCCGACGATTTCAAGATGTCGGCAAGCGCCGACTACTTTGGGACCTCGCTTTATCCCAAGCACTCCGAGTCCACGCATCCCTGGTCCTACCAGATGCTGGCGGCGGGGCTCGACTTCGCGCGCTCCGCCGGTCATAGCTCGGGCAAGGGCTTTTGGATTGGCGAACTCCAGGCCGGCCAGGGCGTGACGGGAATGCGCATCGCGGAACCCGTGGACTCACACGATGAAGAGTTCTGGATGTGGAAAGTGGTCTCGCACGGGGCGCGGGAGATTGCGGTGTACGCGTGGTACCCGATGAACTCGGGATACGAATCCAACGGCTACGGGCTGATCAACCTGGATGGCACGCTGACGCCGCGTGCCCGCGCGGCCGGGGCGGCGGCGCGGCAGATCGCGCAGAATGGCGGCGCACTGCTGGCCGGCGAGCCCGCGCCCGCTCAAGTCGCCGTCCTCTTCAATCGGCTCTCCTACATGGTGGGTGGAGCGGAGGCTTCACTTTCGAAGCTGGGGAATGCCACGCGCGATTCGATCGAAGGCTTGCACCGCGCCTTCCTCGAGGAGCAGATTCCGGTTGACTTCGTTCACCCCACGGACGTGGTAAACGACAGGCTCAGCCAGTATAAGATTCTGTTTTTGGCCTTCCCCGTGATGCTCTCAAAAAGTGTCGCTGAGGGAGTGTCGCGATTTGTTCGGAACGGCGGCACGGTGGTTGCCGAAGCGCGCCTGGCCTGGAACGACGAGCGAGGCTTCTCGAGCGACGAGGTGCCGGGCATGGGCTTGGCCGAGGTCTTCGGCGCACGAGAGAAAGCGATCCGACCGGTCGAGAAGCCGGAAGTGATCTTCGAGCCTAATGCCGGGTTGCCAGGCTGCGCTCCCGGCACGCGCGCCGTCGCATCGGCCTTCGAGGAGGAACTGGAACCGCTTCCTGGGGGGCGCGTGCTGGCGCGCTTTGCGGACGGCGCGCCGGCGGTCGTCGAGAACCATTATGGCAAAGGAGAAGCTATTCTGGTGGGATCGTTCCTGGCGATGGCTTACCAGCGGCAGCACGAGGAGGCCACGAAGCAATTGTTGTTAGGCCTTGCCCGCGCGGCCGGCGTGGCGCCGGAAATCAGCGTTTCGGGCGACAACACTTCCCAAGTGGAGGTCCGGCGGCTCGAGGCAAACGATGGACAATTCCTCTTCGCGTTTAACCACTCGGACCAGGCTGCGGAGGCGAAAATCTCGGTTCGACTGCCGTGGGATGTGCGTGAGGCGCGCAGCTTGAATAACGAGCAAAAGGTAACGTTCCGACAGTCTGCGGATGGGTTAAGCATCGAAGCTCCGCTGCCTGCTCGAGGAATTTGGGTGGTTCGATTGGACAGGAAATGAGTGGGCGGGCTGAGCTGGAGCAAGGTGGCGCAAGCCGGTTTCACGCAAAGCGCCTGTGCCGACTGACGTCGGCCTCCATTGTGTAAGGAAACTTAGCTTGAGCTGGCAAGGGGTTGTACCTTAGAGGAGGTCCAAGCCCGGCAAGCTGTAGTCGTTTTATGACCTTGGTGCCTTAGTGCCCGTCGCAAAGCGTGATTTCGGTTGCGTGGATCGAATGCTTGGTGGCGAGTTGGCCCCCCGAAGGCCAAACTCGACCCCGTCAGAGAGTCTGTATCAGGACTGCCAACCGAGCCGAGCTTGGCCAATTTCAAACCAGGAGAGTATGGCATGGCCAAGCGAAAGATGTCCACCTTTGAGCGCCTCCGCCGGGGGGAGAGATTGGGCCGGCGAGAACGTAAGGTGCTGGAGCGCTGCCTGCAAGCCGAGGGTCCAGAGTTAGAAATTGTGCATCCCCACGCCGCCGGTATTGACGTGGGCAGCAAGAGTCATTTCGTGGGGATCAAGCCTGGGAGTTGCGAGCAGCCCGTGCAAGAGTTCGGATCCTGGACGGCCGATTTGAAGCGGATGGTGGCTTGGCTCAAGTCGCACGGGGTGAAGACGGTGGCGATACAGTCGACCGGGGTGTACTGGATCGCGCTGTATGAGGAATTAGAGCAGGCGGGTTTTGAGGTTTACCTCGTCAACGCTCGGGGGAGCAAGAATCTGCCGGGGCGGAAGAGTGACGTGCAAGAGTGCCAATGGCTGCGCAAGCTGCACACCTATGGGCTGCTGCGCAATTCCTTCCGTCCCCCGGAAGAGATTCGCGCCCTGCGCACCCTGTGGCGGCTGCGCGAGCGGCAGGTGCGCGAAGCTGCACGGGCCATTGAGCAGATGCAAAAGGCGCTCACCACCATGAACGTGCAACTGGCCAACGCCGTCAGCGATATCAGTGGGGCGACAGGGCTGGCCATCATCCGGGCGATCCTGGCTGGGGAACGAGACCCTGGGCGGCTCGCGAAGCTGCGGGACCGGCGGGTGGAAGCCAGCGAAGCAGAGATTGCGCACAGCCTGGAAGGGAACTGGCGAGACCACGTGCTGTTCGAGTTGCAGCAGGTCTTGGAAGGCTACGACTTTCTGGGGCGCCAGATCGCCCGCTGCGACGAGGAGTTGCAGAAGTATATGGCCGCTCTGCCCCAGCGAGAAGTATCCCCAACCTCGACCCCGGCCCTCGCAGCCGGTCCCGCCAGGAAGAGGGCGCGGCCGAAGCGCAAATCGAAGCATGCCCCCGGCTTCGATTTAGCGGCGGAACTGCGTCGCATCACGGGAGTGGATCTGCTCAGCATTGACGGGATCAACGTCATGACCGCCCAGACGATTCTCTCCGAGCTGGGTACAGACTGAACGGCCTTTCCCAGCGAGTCGCATTTCAGCGCCTGGTTAGGATTAGCACCGCAACGAGACATGAGCGGTGGAAAGGTGGTTGGCCACAAATCGCGGCGGGTCAAAAACCGGGTAGCCACCGCCCTCCGCATGGCTGCTGAAGCTCTCAGCCATAGCGATTCCTATCTGGGTGCTCGCTACCGTCACCTGCGGGCCCGACTGGGCGGACTGAAAGCCGTCAAAGCCACGGCGCGCTACTTAGCTTGTTTAGTCTACCGACTGTTCACCCACGGCCAAGCCTGGGTCGACCGCGGGAGCGCCGAGTACGAGAGAAAGCGGAAGGAGCGCGAGCTTATCGCCCTGCAGCGAAAAGCCTCCGAGATCGGGTTGCGCCTCGTGCCCCTCCAAGTTAGCTAAACTATGCCAAGGGAACAAACCCCACGGCCACCGAATTACGGGAAGTTTCCAGAGAGGCGCAAAGGGCGCAAAGCTCGCAAAGAACAGCCGGGCCTGCCACTTGCGCCGCAGGCGCCTTGGAGTGCGGCGGCTTGACGCCGCCTTTCCACCACTCGTACGCAGTCGGCGGGCCGTGGCGGTCCCAAGACGGCGTCAAGCCGCCGCCTTTGCACCACTCGAACGCAGTCGGCGGGCCGTGGCGGTCCCAAGGCGGCGTCAAGCCGCCGCACTCCAAGGCGCTTCGCGCGTGAGGATGAGGAATAGTGGCGACTGATTTAGTTATCGGTCTGGACTTGGGCGGCACAAAGATAGCTGCCGGTGTTGTTAACTCCCGGGGAAAGCTCTTTTCTAACGTGCGGCTCGCGACTCCCGCCCAAGGGGTGAGAAAGGACTTGGCCGCACTGTTCGACGCGGCGCACGCCGCGGTGAGCGCAGCCAAGGTCCCATGGGCGAGAATTCGAGCGGTTGGCGTGGGAGTGCCCGGGGCCTGGGACCCCTACGCTCAAACCGTCTGGGCGCCCAACTTGCCGGGGTGGGAGAAGGTTCGCTTGAAGCAATGGCTCGAGGATGCTCTGCGGCGGCCCGTGCAGGTTGAAAGCGACCGCAATGTGCAAGCCCTGGCCGAAGCGTGGCTGGGAATGGGGGCGCAGCGCCGGATTCGCAATCTCGTTTATCTTACGGTGGGAACAGGCATAGGCGCGGGATTGATCGCGGAGGGGAGATTGATTCCGGGAGCGCATGGCGTCGCCGGCGCGGCGGGCTGGATGGCGATTGACCGCAGGTGGAAGCCGGAATATGGCCGGGTGGGTTGCCTGGAAGCGCTGGCCGCGGGGCCGGCCGTGGCCAGGCTGGGAAAGAAGGCTTGGGAGAAAGACCCCGGCAGCCTGATTGGCGCCATTGCTGCGCGTGGCAAAGCCCGAAATCGGGATTCCAGATTCCAGATTCCAGATTCCAAATTCAACCAGATCCCAGATTCCAAGTTCAAAAATGAAATTACGGCTGAAGTCGTGGCGGCGGCGGCGCGACGCGGCGATCAGGTTGCTTGCCGGGTAATCGAGGAAGTCGGCACAAACCTGGGATTGGGTGTGGGCAATATCGTGTGCCTGCTGAACCCTGAGTTGGTGGTGTTGGGCGGGGGGTTGGCCGGCCTGGGAAGTTTAATACTTGCGCCGCTACGCAAGGCCCTGCGCCAATGGGGACAGCCGCTGGCGCGAAAGCAGGTTCGAATCGTGATCTCGCGTTTGGGAGAGGAGGCGGGAATTCTCGGCGCCGCCCGGTATGCCTTAATTCGGCAGGCCGAAGAGCATTCCGAATAGTGCCGGGGAGCGCACTCTGAACATCGGGCGGGCTAGTCGCGGCAAGACAAAAACATTCACCACAGAGGTCACAGAGAACACAGAGAAATGGCGCTTTCTCCGTGATCTCTGTGAACTCTGTGGTGAATGTTTTGCTAACGTGCATTTCAACATCCTAGAGTGCAAGGAGGAAGTCCGATAATGTCAGCCGAAACGTACTTTGCAGAAGCCCAAAAGATTTACGAACGGATTCGCTCGACTCAACTGGGGAACATCCGCACGGCCGCAGAATGGAGTGCGGATTCCATTTCGAAGGGAGGTTTGGTGCACCTGTTTGGCAGCGGGCACTCCGTAATCCCGGTGATGGACACATTCCCGCGCTATGGCAGCTTTGCCGGTTTCCATCCACTGATGGATGCGCGGCTCATGTGGACGCAGGTGCTCGGGTCAGGCGGCGTCCGCGAATTGCTGAAGCTGGAACGGACGGAAGGCTACGTCTCCACCTTTCTTGCGAATTTCAAATTCGAGCCGATCGACACGATGGTGATCTACTCCCACGGCGGCTTGAACGCGGCGGGGATCGACGTGGCCCTGCACGCCAAATCGCTGGGATTGAAGGTGGTCGCCGTCACCTCACTCGAAAACGCCCGAATCACCAGGGCTACGCACTCGAGTGGGAAGAAACTCGCCGACTTGGGCGACGTGGTGATCGATAACTGCTGTCCGCCGCGGGATTCGCTCGTCGATGTCGCCGGCATCCCCGTGGGCGCCAGCTCAACCTTGGCGGTGATTGCCATTTCCATGGCTCTGACTGCGGAAATCGCGGCGGAGCTCGCAAAACGCGGAGTTAAATTCCGAGCCTTTGTTTCTCCTAACGTGACGACGGTTGGCCCGGAAAACAACCGCCAGGTCTTTGACGATTACATCGCCCGGGTGGCGCCACGGATGAGGTGAGTGTTCTATGCTGAGTTGGGCCGGCATCGTTCTGGCGGGGCTGTTGAACGGCAGTTTCGCGGTTCCCTTGAAGACCGCGCGCGTCTGGAAGTTTAACCACATCTGGACGCTGCATTCGCTGCTGGCTATGGGTGCGATTCCATGGATCGTGGCGGTGGCGGCTGTTCCGCGCTGGCACGATCTGCTCGCCCGCGTCGCCCCGCGGGGATGGCTGATTCTGGTCGGGTGGGGAGTATTGTTTGGCATCGCCTCCCTGCTCTACGGCATTGCCGTAGACCTGCTTGGAATTGCGCTGGGCTTCGCCATTCAACTCGGTCTCTCGATCGTGCTGGGCGCGTTGTTGCCCATGTTGTGGGCCGGGGCATTCGAACTGCGATCGCGTGGCGATTGGTTTTTCATGGTGGGACTGGCCCTCATGGTGGTGGGAGTTATTCTGTGCGCCCAGGCCGGGGGCAGTCAAGGCAAGTCCGGCGGTTCGAGTGCGAGTCGATTCCGATTGGGGCTGCTGATTGCCATTATCGGAGGCGTTCTGGCGCCCACGCTCAATTTCGGAATTCAATATGGCACTGCGCTCCTCAGTGGCGGCATGGAGGCTCGGTCAGGACAAGGTTTTCCCCTGGAAATCTATCTTGCCTGGGCTGTGTTCCTCTCTTCTGCGGCCGTGGTGCAGGCCGGATACTGCTTCGGGCGGGTGGTCCGCGATCGTTCGACAGGAGTCTATGGTGCCGGGCTGTTCACTCGTGACGCTCCCCAGGTCCTCGCCATGAGCCTGATCTGGATCACGAGCGTCTTTGCTTACGGCCGCAGCGCTTTCGCCCTTGGCCCGCTGGGGAATAGCTCCGGCTGGCCGGTTTTCGTGGCATTAATAATTCTGACCTCCAACGCCTGGGGAGTCCTGTTAGGGGAGTGGAGGCAGGCGGCGAGAAAAACGTTTTATCGGATGCTGGCTGGGAGTGCGGTACTGATTTTCGCGGCGTTTGTGATTGGGCAGAGTAAACGCGGGTGAGCGGCGGCAAACGTTGTATATTAATGAAGTCGACGCGCCGGGGATCGGGCCGGAAGGCGGGCAATGTTTGCGCCGAAGGCGTCGTTCCGCCACTCGTAGTTAGCGGGCGGGCCGCGGCGATGCCAAGGCGGCGTCAAGCCGCCGCACTCCATCAAGGCGCTTCGCGCATTTTCATGGTCGGCGCAAACTTTTTCTCCTTATGGCGCGTCTTTTGGAGTGGAATTGGCATTCGATATCTCTGATCGTCCCGATGCGGCGCTGGTACGCGATGCCATGAACGGGCACCCCGACGCCTTCAACGTGCTGGTCCGGCGTTGGGAGCGGAAGGTTTATAGTTTTCTGGTGTATTTGACGGGAGAGCAGGAAGACGCCTTTGACATGTGCCAGGAGGTTTTTCTTTCCGGCTACCGTCATCTGGGGCAACTGAAGGATGCGGATAAATTCCCCCAATGGCTGTTTCGGATCGCGCGCAACACAGCCCTCTCACACGCCCGGCGCGCGCATGAAGAAGAAACCAGCCTGAGTGAATTCGAGGCGGCGGGAGATTCCTCCCATCTGAGGGTAGGCGAGGCAGGGAAGTGGGAAAAGGGTGAGATGAAGATCCTGGTGGAAAAAGCGCTCGCAGATCTACCCCTGGAGCAGCGGGAAGCGATTGTTCTGAAGTTTTACCAGGGATTCAAGCTGGAAGAGATTGCCGAAATTCAGGGTTGCCCAGTCAGCACGGCCAAGACCCGGGTGTACTCGGGGTTTGAACGACTGAGGAAGTTGATTGAGAGGTAAGTCCCCAGGCGGGCGCCGTCCCGTCCAGGCGGGAGGGGGTTCCGCGTCACTGACGTGACGCTCTTTCCTCTCCTTGCCCTCTCCCGCGCGGAGAGGATGGCGCGCCGCTCGAGGGTCGAGAGTTGAGTTTCCAGAGCCGAGAGTCCGTCCAAAGACTCAACGGAATAACTAACCAATTACGATTTTGGGAACCCGTCCTGAGTTCCTGAATCCTAGAATTGAATTGCGTTTTCTCCCCAAACGAGGTGAATGCCATGCGATGTCGTGAATGGGCGGCTGAACTAACCGACTGGGCGCTCGAGGAGCTGCCGCCGGCCAAGGTGCGAGAGCTCGAGGAGCACCTTAAACAGTGCGAAGAGTGTGCTGGTGCAGCCCAGCGCCTGCAGGGGGTGCGGCAGGCGCTGAGCAGCAGTCTGGCCGACCGCGCGATGCCGGGCCACCTGGTTTTTGTAGGCGAGAAGCCTCGAAGCCGGTTTGCGAATTTCTGGCCGGCCCTCCTGCGCACTGCGGCGCTTTCGGCGGCCGCGGCTGCGGTCTTCGTAGCCGTCGCGTCGGTGGGCATGCGGTATGGCGGGCCGCGGCTGCTCGCCGCAACCGCCTTGGGCAAGCCGGCGTTGACGCGGACGGAGGTCGAAGCTATGGTGTCGCAGGCAGTGTCGGCAAAAGTGGAGGCGGCTACGAGGAATCAGATGGCGAGCCTGCGCCGGGAGCAGACGGCGGACTGGGAGCGCCTGGCGCGTCAATTGCAAGTCCTGGAGTTGGCCGAGAGTTCGGAATGGAAAGAAACTCAGCGGCAGAGCGAAATGATCAGTTTAGTTGCCCACAGTCAGCAGCTACCCGCCAACTCACCCGCGGAGCACTGAGGAGGTAACTCGAATGTGTGCCAAGCTGGGAAGGTCACGAGTTGTCTTTGTGAGCCTCGCCTACTGGCTCTTGTCGGTGTGGCCCCTCAAGGCGCAATCGCAGCCTAGCAACATGAATGCGCTGAAGGGTCAAATGAAAGTCTTCGAGGCGGTCATCGATGGCACCATGGCGCAAACTTTCGCCCCGCCCTTCGGCCTGCTGGAGAAAACTCAGGGAACTTATTTACCGGGTTTCGGCCTGGCGTTCACTTTGGAAGTCAATCTCTCCATTTTGCGCACCCCGAATCCCTTTAACATGGCTCCCCCGTCCAAAGCGGAGCTGGAGAAGGCAGAAAGGGTGGAGCGGGAGCGGATTGCCGCCGTTAAAGAGTCGGTTCCTCGTCTGTTGGCCGATCACGCGATGAGCTTGCGCGACCTTGATGCGGCGGACTCGGTCGCGGTGGTCGTGCACCTGTTTGAAGTGGAGCCCAGGCAGGCAAAGTTTCCGGATCAATTGGTGATCGAAACTCGCAAATCGGACCTGGACCAGTTTTGGGACAAGAAGATTTCCTATCGAGAGTTGGTAGCCAAGATGAGGGTGTTGGAACTTTGAGAGCGTCGGCATGAGTTCAGCTACGGTGAGCCACAAGCTGTTGGGGCAATTGCTGGTGGAGCGCGGCCTGCTGCCGGAAGACGACCTGCAAAGGGCGCTCGTCTTGCAAAGGGAACGCAAGGGCCGCTTGGGCAAAATTCTCCTGGACCTTGGCTACGTATCGTCGCAGGACCTGCAGATCGTCCTGTCCGAGCAACTCGGCATCCCGCGCGTGGACGCGGTGGAACTCCAGGATGTGCCCATGGAGGCGGCCAGCCTGCCTTCCAGCTTCTTGCGCCAGGCTCTGGTTTACCCTTACCGGGTCCAGGATGGATCAGTGTTCGTCGCCATGGCCGATCCAGTCGATAGCGACAACATTCGGGCCATCGAGCAGTTGCTCGGCCGCAAAGTGGAAGCGCGGCTGGCCAGCGAAGCTGCCATTCTGAAGGCTCTGGACCTCTGGCTGGGCGAGGAACAAGCTGAAGAGGACTTGGAATCGCCGGCCTCTGATGAGTCGGTTCGAGAAACCGACACGGAGGCCGCCGATATTGACCAACTGCGCGACCTGGCGTCGGAGGCGCCGGTGATCCGGTGGGTGAATCAGTTGGTGGCCCGCGCCCTCGAGCGGCGATCCAGCGACATCCACTTCGAGCCTTTCGAAAAGCAATTCCGGGTTCGTTACCGGATCGACGGAGTTCTCTACGAGGTGCCGGCGCCGCCGCGCGAGATGCAGGCGGCGATTACCTCGCGGATCAAGCTCATGGCGAAACTCAACATCGCCGAGCAGCGCCTGCCCCAGGACGGCAGGATTCCTCTGCGCGTACTAGGCCGCGAAATCGATTTGCGCGTCTCGACCCTCCCGACCCTTTATGGCGAGAGTGTGGTGATGCGCCTTCTGGACCGCAGCCAGAGCGATCGTTATTCTCTGGCGACTTTGGGATTCCCGGACACCTTGCTGCGCAAGATGGAATACTACCTCGACCTTCCTCACGGCCTTTTTTTGGTAACGGGTCCCACCGGGAGCGGCAAGTCCACCACGCTCTATGGGTCTTTGCGGCGGCTCAATACCACCGACGTAAAAGTCATCACGGTGGAGGACCCGGTCGAGTACCAGTTACCCGGGGTCAACCAGATTCATGTGAATCCACAGATCGGTCTGACGTTTGCTGCGGGGCTGCGGCACATCGTCCGCCAGGACCCGGACATTATCATGATCGGAGAAATCCGCGACCTCGAGACCGCGGAGATCGCCATGCGCGCGGCGCTGACCGGCCACCTGGTTTTCAGCACCTTGCACACTAACGATGCTCCCAGCGCCATCACGCGCCTCACTGACATGGGGGTGGAACACTACCTGGTTTCGTCTTCCCTGGTGGCGGTGCTCGCTCAAAGACTGGTGCGCGTGCTGTGCGACCAATGTAGGCAGCCGTACACGGCGGAGACTGAGGAGTTGCGGAGCCAAGGCTGGGAGGGTGTGACGGGACCCTTGACGCTTTATCGGGCCGGAAAGTGCGCGCACTGCGCGCAAACCGGCTTCCAGGGCCGGGTGGGAATCTTCGAATTCATGGAGATGGATGAAGGTATCCGGCGCGCTATCGTGTCTCGCGCCGATGCCAGTACTCTGCGCGCGGCGGCCCGGGAGCGCGGCATGCGCAGCTTGAGAGAGGATGGCTGGCTGAAGATCGCCGCCGGGCAGACAACCGTGGAAGAGGTGTTGCGAGTGACACAGGAAGTGTAGAGAAGTAGTCGGTTGTCAGTCGTCAGTTGTCAGTAAAGACCTCTGTCATCCTGAGCGATTGGCTGTCAT
>Ga0187781_10000612_pt1 | contig 25801 bp, 23 predicted proteins | sample 0715_SJ02_MP02_2_FD_132447 | JGI IMG/M metagenome (GOLD analysis project Ga0187781, IMG submission 132447) | Tropical peat soil microbial communities from peatlands in Department of Meta, Colombia - 0715_SJ02_MP02_20_MG | ecosystem: Environmental > Terrestrial > Soil > Wetlands > Peat | place... | reverse complement strand
GCGGGATCGCGCGCCGCCTGCGCCGCAAACAGCGCCGGCAGCGTCGTCGCGCAAACCGCCGCAGACGTAGCGTTCCAACCCTCGGTGATGGTCCGCCGCTCCGCCGCAGACAGCAGCGACAGCGCATCGATACGCATGGTGTCTTCGGCGAGATACCCATCGAACAGCAGGCGAAAGCGCCGCGCGATGTCCTCGACCTCGCCGCGCGTCAGATGGTGCGCGTTGAAAGCGAAGTCGAACAGCACCGGCTTCTCGCGGTGATATTCGCGCACATAAAGCGCGAGCGGGTTGAGTTCATAGCCGCCGGTGAGCCCGATAAGTTGGAACGGCGCGTCCCCGATGGGAAAGTCGTAGTCGTTCTTCTCGTAGGACAGCGCCACGTCGAAGAGCTGGCGGCGGCCCAGCCGCGCCAGGCCGAGCGCATGCTGGACGTCTTGGATCGGCGCCCGCTGATGCCGGTAATCGCGCCGCAATTGCTCGCCGACATGGGCGACGAGCTGCTTGACCGAGTCGGTCGTTTCGATCTCGAGGCGCAGCGGCATCATCCCCGCGAACATGCCGATGGTGCGCTTGAGATCGGCGGCCGGCCGGTTGAGGATCGGCACGCCGATGGTGATGTCGCGGCGCTGTACCGTCCGTGCCAGCAGAATGGCCAGCAACGCCGTCAACACGTGAAACGGGGTCGCGCCGCGCCTGCGGCAAGTGTCAATGAACTCGACGTAGCGTTGCCAATCCACCCAGAACTGCACGGAACGCGACGGCAGGTCGTCATGCGCGCCCTCGCCGCGCCGCGGCGGGAAGATCGGTTCCGGCAACGTGTGAAACCGCTCGCGCCAGTAGTCGATGTCGCGGCCATGCCGCGCCGACAGAAGGTAAGTCGCGTCCTCGGCGATGAAGCGGCGATAGGAGAAAAGCGCGGTCGCGTCCGACGCGGCATCGCGCGGGATCGCGTCATAGGCGTCGGCCACCGCGCGGATCATCAGGCAGATGCCGAAACCGTCGATGATCAGGTGGTGATAGCGGATGAGCAGGAACCATTGCCGCTCGCGCCCTTTCGCCAGCGTGAAGTGGAACAGCGGCGTCTCGCCGCCCGCGAAGACGCGAGCGAATGCGGTGTCGATGAAATCGATAAACGCCGCTTCCGGATCGATCTCGCTCGAGAGATCGATCAGGTCGACCGGCGGATCGAGAGCGGAACCGATGGTCTGCTTCGGCTGATCGGCGTGAATGCGAAGCCGCAAGGCGTCATGTCGCGCCATGGCGAGCGCGACGGCACGGCGGAAGATTGCGGGGTCGATGGCGCCGGCGATCCTGAGATAGCCGCCGATGATATAGAAGCGCGGATCGGTGCCGGTCTGCAAATCGAGCCACACCGGCATCTGGGCAGAGGTCAGCTCCTGCCACTCGACCTCGGATGTGGAACGCGATGTGCCGTCCATCGAACCCTTGCGCCCTGTCGATCGCTTTTCTTCTAGTGCCTCAGAGTGGGCGAAAATCAGCGCCGGGGCAACGGTTTACGCTTGCTTTCGCCGCTTTGCAACGGCGTTGCGGCGCGCGGCAGACGATGCGCGCGGTCGACAATTCCGTGTGCGCCGCCTCGCTCCGGTGTCGAAAACCGGAACGGCGCGCCAGCACGGAAGCAGTGCTTTTCGATGGTCCGCTGCGGCGGAGGGAGAAGGCGGCATATCGGCTGGCGTGTGCCTCAGCCTTGCTTCTCGGCCGCCTGCTCCATGGCTCGACGCAAGCTGAGCGGCCGCATATCGGTCCACACTTCGTCGACGTAGTCGAGACATTCCTGCTTCGTGCCGACCTTGCCGACGGCGCGCCAGCCGGCGGGAATCCGCAGTTCGGCGAGCCAAAGCGAATACTGCTCCTCATCGTTCACCAGCACGGTATAGGTCCTGGTGTCTTCGTCTTGATCAGTTGCCACAGGTCCCCCCGCGAGACGATGCGCCATCAATCGCCATCACCGTAGGATCGTCTCGGCCTAGGGTCAATGGTCAGGGCCGGCGCTCAGGTGACGACGGTCAGGACCCCCCGGCGCTGGCACATCGCGCCGAGATCCAGGACGCTGTCATGGAAGGCGCGCAAGGTGCTGCGATGGCCGATGCTGACGATGGTTGGCCGCCACGGCGCGGCGCGCAGCAGGCGATAGAGCATCGCCTCGCAGGCCTCGTCGAGCGCCGAGCTGGCCTCGTCGAGGAAGACGATCGTGGGCTGGGTCAGCAGGACGCGGGCAAAGGCCAGGCGCTGCTGCTCGCCGAGCGACAGGCGGTGCGCCCAATTCTGGGAGGAATCCAGTTCCTCGACCAGCTCGGGAAGACCGACCTCGCGCAGCACGGCGGCGATCTTGGCGGTCGGCACGGCGAGGTCCTCGCGCGGATAAAGCACGGCGTGACGCAGCGTGCCAAGCGGCAGGTAAGGCCGCTGCGGCAGGAAGAGGCAAACCCCGCTGCCGAGGCGGATCCGGCCGCGGCCATAGGGCCAGATGCCGGCGATGGCGCGCAGCAAGGTGCTCTTGCCGGTGCCGGTGGGGCCGGCGATGAGCAAGGCCTGGCCGGCCGGCACCGAGAAGCCGACATCGCGCAACAGCGCCGAGCCGTCGGGAAGGTCGAGCTCGAGATCGGCGACCTCGATGCCTTCGCCGCCGGTGCGGACCTCGATCTGTTGCGGCGCGCGGGCGGCCGCGGCGATCTCGCGCACGCGGAGGTCGAAGCCGTGCAAGCGCTCGACCACCGATTGCCATTCGGCGATCTCGGTGTAGTTCTTGATCAGATAGGAGAGCGCCACCTGCAATTCGAAGAAGGCGCCTGCGGTCTGCATCAGACCGCCGATCTCTATCTTCTTGGAGAAATACATCGGCGCGGCAACGATGAAGGGAAAGATCACCGCCACCTGATCATAGGTCCTGGTGTACCAGCCGAGGATCTTCACCCGCTTCATGATCGACCAGAAATTGCCGACGACATTGGTGAAGCGCTCGGTGAAATTGCCAAGCTCGCGGCTCTCGCCGCCGTATAAGGCGATGCTTTCGGTGTTCTCGCGCAAACGCACCAGGCTGAAGCGGAAATCCGCCTCGTAGCGCTGCTGATCGAAATTCAGCCGGACCAGCGGCCGGCCGATCTTGAAGGTGAGCCAGGTGCCGCCGACGGCGTAGACCAGCGCCACCCAAACCATATAGGCCGGGACGGTAAAGTCTCCCCAAGCGCCGAGCGGGATGGTCATCGGCCCCGAGATCGACCAAAGGATGGCGAGGAACGACACCACCGTGATGCCGGCATTGAGAAAGCCGGTGGTGCCGACGGTCAGCGCGATGGTGTGCTTGGTGAAGCGGTCGAGATCGTCGGCGATGCGCTGATCGGGATTGTCCGTGCCGGTGTCGCTGACCTGTAGCCGGTAATAGGCGCGCTCGTCGAGCCAGGCATTGAGGTATTGGCGCGTGAGCCAGCGCCGCCAGCGGATCTGCAGCATCTGCCCGAGGTAAGTCTGGTAGACGAGGAAGGTGATCGAGAGCACCGACAGCACTGCATAATAGCCGAGTTGCCAGATGAACTCGCTTTCGTCGTAATGCTGCAATGCGTCGAAGATGGCCTTTCGCCACCAGTTCAGCATCACGATGACCGCGACGGACAGGAAGTTGAGGATGACCACGATCGCCAGCAGGCCCCATGCCCAGGCCTTGTCTTCGGAGGACCAATAGGGCCTCGCGAGGCGCCAAGCGTTGCGCCAAATGCCTCGTTTTGCCTCCACCGCGTCTCCCCCTTAGCATTTGACGGCACCGGCCGGACCGCCACGGTTGGCGCCCGAGCCGCAGCTCGAGCGCCCGGACACTCTACACCAGACGGATCAAAGAAGCGCGCAGCCTCCCCTTCGCCGGTGGCAAGAGCAAGGTAGGCGGCACGCCCTAGTCGTCAAGGGGAGCGCGGAAATAGGTATGGCAGGCACCGCAGCCGGTCCTGCCCACCGTGTCGAGCTCGTCGAGCACGTCTTGCTTGCTGCCCGTCTTGATGGCGTCGGCGAGGCGCTGCTCGGCGCGCCGGAGCGCGCTTGGCACGTCCTTGAACCGGTCCCATTGCCCCCAAATCTCGGGCTTCGCATGGGTCGCCCCGGGAAACTCGACCATGCTGGTCCCTGGCGGGAACAGGTCGGTGATCTTCGGCGGCAAGGTCAGCAGCTCCGTTACCTTGGCGATGGCGGTATCGCGGTCGGCGCTGCCGGAGACATAGTTCTGGATGACCTTCAGCGCTTCGGCCTGCTGCTTCATCAGCGCCTGACGCTGCTTGATGATGGCCCCCTTGTCCTGGGCGCCGGCGTGGTCGCCGCCGGCGGCCAGCAGCGCGCCCAGCATCGCCGCGATCACGCCTACCGCCATTCGGTGCAGCATCGCCTCTCCTCCTCGGCCGTGTCGTCCCCCGGGGGCCGCATCTTGCCGCGAGCAGCTTATCGATTTCTCCGGCAACCTTCCATCGACGCGCCGGCGCCGGATTCGGCATAATCGCCGCGGGTGTCGGCAGGTTGGGCGAGACGGAATGCGCATTGCCGTTCTGGGCGGGGGAAACGGCAGCTATGCCGCCGCCGCCGATCTGGCGGAGCAGGGCCATGAAGTGCGGCTCTGGCGCCGCGATGTCGCCGCCCTGGCACCCGTGCTCGAGACCGGCACGCTTCTCCTCGGCGATTATCGTGGCCGCCGCGCAGTCCGGCTTGGCTTGGCGACGCCGTCGCTTGCGGCGGCGCTGGCCGGGGTGGAGTTGATCGTCGCGCCGCTGCCGGCCTTCGCCCAACTCGATCTTGCGCAGGCCATGGCGGCGCATCTGCGCGACGGCCAGACCGTGTTCCTGCCGCCCGGCAGCTTCGGCAGCTATGTCATGGCGCGGGCGCTGCGCGCCGCGGGGTCTTCGGTCGAGGTGGCTTTCGCCGAAACCGGCACGCTGCCTTACCTCACGCGCAAGCACGGCGCCGCCGAGGTCGCCATCACCACGCGCGCCACGCGGTTGCCGACCGGCGTGTTCCCGGCGCGGCTTGCTGCTTCGGCGCTCGCCGTCATCAAAAAAGCCTATCTCGCCGTCGAGCCGGTGGAGGATGCGCTGAGCGCGGCGCTGATGAATGCCGGGCCGATCATTCATCCGCCGCTCCTCATCATGAATGCCGGGCCGATCGAGCATTTCTCGCAGTGGGACATTCACAACGAGGGAACCCAGCCGGGCATCCGCCGCGTCACCACCGTGCTCGACGGCGAGCGCATGGCGCTGCGCGAGGCGCTGGGCTACGGTCCGCCGCATTTCCCGCTCGCCGACCATTACGAAAGCGATCGCTGGATGTACGGCAATCTCGCCCATGACAAGCTCGTCGGCAGCGGCGACTGGCGCGAGCGCCTCGATCTCACGCGGCACCGCTATATGCGCGAGGATGTCGGCTATGGCCTGGCCTTTCTCGTCTCGCTCGCCGATTGGGCGGGCGTCGCCTGCCCGGTGGCGCGGGGGCTGCTGAGCATCGGCTCCGCCCTCTGCGGCGAGGATTTCGCGCAAGGCCCGCGCACGCTTGCCGCGCTCGGCCTCGACCGGCTCGATCGCGCCGGCATGCGGCGGCTGCTTGCCGAAGGCATCGCGTGAGCGAGGCGCTGCCGGTAATCGCCGCTCTCGGCGCCGGCCGGATGGGCCGCGGCATCGCCCATGTCTTCGCCTATGCCGGCCATCGCGTCGTGCTGGTCGATGTCAAGGCGCGGCCGGAAGAGGCGGTGCGCCGGCTCGAGCGCGAAGCCTTGGGCGAGATCGAGGCCGCGCTTGCCGTGCTGGCCGAGATCGGGGTTTTTGCCGCGGCCGAGATCCCGGCCATCCTTGGCCGCATCGGTTTCGCCGGCCGCGCGGCGGCGCCGGCGGCGCTGGCGAGCGCCGGCTACGTCTTCGAAGGCGTGCCCGAGGTGCTGGAATGGAAGCGCGAGGCGCTCGCCTTCGCCGCGCCCTATCTCGGCGCCGATACCGTCCTCGCCTCGACCACTTCCAGCTTTCTCGTCGACGCGCTGGCGGAGCTGGCGCCGGCGCCGGAGCGCTTCCTCAACGCCCATTGGCTCAATCCGGCCTACATCATCCCGCTGGTGGAGCTGAGCCCGGGCCGGCGCACCGACCCCGCCGTTCTCGCGCGCATGAAGGCGCTGCTTGAAGCGATCGGCAAGGTGCCGGTGATCTGCGCCGCGGCGCCCGGCTATATCGTGCCGCGCATCCAGGCGCTCGCCATGAATGAAGCGGCGCGGCTGGTGGAGGAGGGGATCGCCACCGCCGAGGATGTCGACAAGGCGACGCGCTACGGCATCGGCTTCCGCTACGCCGCCATGGGGCTGCTGGAGTTCATCGACTATGGCGGCGGCGACATTCTCTATTACGCCAGCCGCTCTCTCGCCGAGGCGATGCGGGACAGCCGCTTCGCCGCGCCGGAGATCATCGACCGCAACATGCGCGAAGGCCGTCTGGGCTTGCGCAGCGGCCGCGGCTTCTACGATTTCGCCGGCGTCGACGTGGCCGCTTATCGCAAGGAGGTGCTGCGCCGCCTGGCGGGCCAGCTCGCGCATGTCGATCTGCTGTTGCCGCCGGGCGCCGCGGCGAGGAAGCGCGGCGCCGCGTGAGCGATGATCGAGGCCGTGGCGCGGGCCAGGCTGGGCAAGGGAGGGAGAGGATGGCGTCATCGGCGAGCACCGCGTCGGCGCGGACATCCGCGAGGCTCCCCCGCGTCATTGTCGCCGCCTCGATCGGCAACGCGCTCGAATGGTTCGATATTCTGGTCTACGGCTACTTCGCCGTCACCATCTCCGGTCAGTTCTTTCCCAAGACCGATCCCGCCGTCGCCCTGCTGCTGACCTTCGGCACCTTCGGCGCCTCCTATCTCATCCGCCCGCTGGGAGCGATCGCGCTCGGCGCCTATGCCGACCGTGCTGGGCGCAAGGCGTCGCTGATGGTGTCGATCCTGCTGATGATGATCGGCACGTTCATCATGGCGGTCATCCCGCCTTATGCCGTCATCGGGCTGCTGGCGCCGATCGGCATGTTTGTCGCGCGGCTGATGCAGGGCTTTTCGGTCGGCGGCGAATTCGGCAGCTCGACCGCGTTCCTGGTGGAGCATGGGCCGCAGCGGAAAGGGTTTCTCGCGAGCTGGCAATGGTCGAGCCAGGGCGTGGCGGCGCTGCTGGCCTCGCTCTTCGGTTTCGTTCTGGCCGAGATGCTGTCGCCGGAGCAGCTTCAATCCTGGGGCTGGCGCATGCCGTATCTTTTCGGCCTGCTGATCGGGCCCGTCGGCTTCTACATCCGCGGCTACGTCGACGAGACGCCTGAATTCCTCCGCACAGAGACGACGCGCACGCCGGTTCGCGACGTGCTGGCGCGCCAGTGGGACCGTCTCCTGCTGGCGATCGGCTTGGTGGCGATCTCGACCGGCTCGAACTATCTCCTTCTCTACATGCCGACCTACGCCGTCACCGAGCTGCACCTGCCCCAGGCAACCGGCTTCCTCGCCACGGTTGTCGGCGCCGTCGTGCTGATCGCGGTCGCGCCGCTGGCCGGCCATTGGTCGGACCGGGTCGGCCGCACGCGCATCATGCAGGCGATGACCTGGCTCTTCCTGCTTTCGGTCTATCCCGCCTTCGTGCTGCTCACCGATCGCGCCGTGCTGGCGGTCCTTGTCCTGGTGGTCGGCTGGCTCGGGCTGATCAAGGCCGGCTATAGCGGCGTTCTGCCGTCGCTGCTCTCCGAGCTCTTCCCGACCCGGACGCGCGGCACGGGGATGGCGCTCAGCTACAACATCAGCGTGCCCGTCTTCGGCGGCTTCGCGCCGGTGATCATTCAGTCGCTGATCGATGTCAGCGGCAACAAGCTGGCGCCGGCCTTCTATCTCATGGTGACCGCGGCGCTGAGCCTGCTGAGCTTGGCGCTGCTGCGCCGGCATCTGCGCTTGCGGTAGCCCTCCGCGACGGCGGCGCGAGCTTGTCGCGGCGGCGGTTCCGCAACGCGAAACGGGGACCGGCTTCGGTCATGCGGCGCCGCGCTCAACCGGATGCCAGCGAGAGAAGTCGTTCAGGACGCGCTCTCCTCGGGCCAATCGACCGCGCCGTCATGGGTTACGGCGCCGAGATGGGCCGGGCCGACGCTGGCGGCGTATTTCTGCAGCAGCCCTGAAAGCGGCGCGCGCGGCGGCGGCCGCCAGGCCGCACGCCGGCGCGCCAGTGTCTCATCGGGCACTTTCAGCTCGATCGTGCCGGCAAGCCCGTCGATGCGGATCACGTCGCCATCCTCGACCAGCGCCAGCGGGCCGCCGATGGCGGCTTCGGGCCCGGCATAGCCGATGCACATGCCGCGCGTAGCGCCCGAGAAGCGGCCGTCGGTGAGCAGCGCCACCTCCTCGCCCATGCCCTGGCCGTAGATCAGCGCGGTGACCCCCAGCATCTCGCGCATGCCCGGCCCGCCGCGGGGGCCCTCATGGCGGATGATGATGACCTCGCCCGCGGCGTAGCGCCGCGCCGCGATCACCGCCATGCAGTCCTCTTCGCAATCGAACACGCGCGCGCGGCCTTCGAAGACCGGAGTCTTGAGCCCGGCCAGCTTGAGCAGCGCGCCATCGGGGCAGAGATTGCCGGTGAGCACGCCGACCCCGCCGCTCGGCAGCAGCGCTTCCTCGAGCCGGCGCACCACTTGGCCGTCCGGCGCCGGCGCGGGGGCGATTTCCTCGGCGAGGCTTCGGCCGGAGAGCGTCGGCACCTCGCCGTCGATATGGCCGCCGCGCAGCAGCTCCTTCAGCAGCACCGCGACGCCGCCCGCCGCGTGAACGTCGACTGCGTGGAATCGTCCGGCCGGGCGGAGGTCGGCGATCAGCGGCGTGCGGCGGAACACCTCGCCGATATCGGCGAGGGTGAAGCGGATCCCCGCCTCATGCGCGATCGCCGGCAAGTGCAGCGCCGCGTTGGTCGAGCCGCCGGTGGCGGCGACGAGGGCGGCGGCGTTGGCGAGGCTGCGGCGGGTGACGAGATCGCGCGGCAGCGGCCCGCCCCGGCGCAGGATCGCCATCACCCCTTCACCCGACGCGCGCGCCAAGGCCGGGCGCTGCGCATGCACCGCCGGCAGCATGGCCGAGCCCAGCGGCGCGAGGCCCAGCGCCTCGCTCGCCATCGCCATGGTGTTGGCGGTGAATTGGCCGGCGCAGGCGCCGATCGTCGGCAGGCACGCCGCCTCGAGCGCGGCGAGATCGGTCGGCGACATCGCCCCGGCCATCACCGCGCCGACGCCTTCATAGCTGTCGAGCACGCTGACCTCGCGCCCGCGCCAGCGGCCGGGCAGCGCGCTGCCGCCATAGACGAAGACGGCGGGGACATTGACCCGCACCATGCCCATCATCACCCCTGGCAGCGTCTTGTCGCAGCCGGCGAATCCCACGAGCCCGTCATAGCAATGCGCGCGCATCACCGCCTCGATGCTGTCGGCGATGAGCTCGCGCGAGATCAGGCTGAACTTCATGCCCTGATGGTTCATGGCGATGCCGTCGGAGACGGCGATGGTGGTGAACTCGCGCGGCATGCCGCCACCGGCGCTTATTCCCGCCTTGGCCTCGGCCGCCTGGACGCGCAGCCCCATCGTGCAGGGCGTGACTTCCGCGTCGGTGGTGACGACGCCGATGAACGGCTTCGCCATCGCCGCTTCATCGAGCCCCATGCCGCGCATGAAGGCGCGGTGCGGCGTGCGGTCGAGGCCGTCGGTGGTGAGGCGCGAGCGCCGCTTTTTTTCGGCCACGGCTCAGCCCAGCGGCGCCAGCAGCCGGCCGCGCTCGACGACGGTCTTGCCGTCGAGCGCGATGGTGCAGTTCCTGAGCGGCAGGTCGAAATGCCCGCGGGTGAAGCGGCCGGCGGTCTCGTTGGCGCCGGTGGAGTAAAGGAAATTGCCGGCGAACGCCCGGAGTTCCGTGCCGTTGACGTCGGCCTTGTCGTAGAGCGTGAGCGCGTCCCAGCGGGCGCGCGGGTTCATGCCCCAGCCGACATGCGAGACGGCATAGGCGTCGCGCTCGCCCCAGGCCTCGACATAGCTGCGCATCAGCGCGGCATCGAGCCCTTCGCCCTCGATGGCGGTGACGTAGTCCCGGGTCACGGTCATGCGGACCGGGCTTTCGAGATAGCGCTTGAAGGTGAGGTTGACGTCGCCCGGCGCCATCACCAGCCGGCCGTTGACGGTGCCCGCCTTGGGAAAGCACAGGCAGAGGCCGCCCGGCCAATAGGCCACCTTGGCGGCAGGATCGAGATAGCCGGCATTGCCGCGCACCGGCGCGCCGGCGACGTCGATGCGGAGGTCGGTGCCCGCTTCCGAGGTCACCCGCATCTCCTGCGCGTTGCGCAGCAGCTCGAGCGCGGCGGTGACCCGCGGCTGCAGCAGCGGGTCCGGCATGAGCCGCTCCAGGATCTCCGGATGCTCGTTGCTGATCATGAAGATGCGCGCGCCGGCGGCGAGCAGCTCCGGGGTCTCCGGCGCGTGCAGCAGCCCCTCGACGGTGCAGTCGATGATGATCTCGCACGCGCTGAGGGCGCGTAGCGCCGCGGGATTGCGTTGCAGCGCCTCGGAGGCGCCGGTCGAGCGCACCGGCACCGGCGCGGATTGCGGCGGCGTCGGCATCGTGACGTGGAAGGTGCGGGCGCCGAGTTCCAGCAGCGCAAGCTCGGCGAGCTTGACGTTGACCGCGCGCGACAGCGTTTCCGACAGGATGGCCACCAGCGTGCCTTCGCCGATGCCGCTCAGCGCGAAGGCGCGGCGGAAGCACTGGATCCATTTCGCTTCGATAGGGGCCGCCAACATTGTTGCCTCGGGAGGTTTTCAGTATGCTGGCACGCCGGGAGAGAGGCGGTCAATTTGGCGGCGCATCGGACGATCCGGATCGAGCCCTCCCCGCGGATCGCCGTCGATGTCGAAGGGCAGGGGCCGCTCCTGGTCTTCCTTCATGGCATTGGCGGCAATCGCGGCAATTGGCGCGATCAGCTTCCGGTCTTTGCCGGCGACTTCACCGCGGCAGCCTGGGACGCGCGCGGCTACGGCGGCAGCGACGATTACGACGGACCGCTCGATTTCGCCGATTTCAGCGGTGATCTCCTGCGCCTGCTCGATCATTTCAAGGCCGAGCGCGCCCATCTCTGCGGCCTCTCCATGGGCGGGCGCATCGCCATGGATTTTCACGACCGCCACCCGGAGCGGGTGGCCTCGCTCACGCTCTCAGACACCCAGCCGGGCTTGGCGCAGATGCCGGAGGAAAAACGCCGCGAGTTCATTCGCCTCCGCCAGGAGCCGCTGCGCGCCGGCAAGACGCCTGCCGACATCGCTCCCGGCGTCGCGCGCTCGCTGGTCAGCCCGCACGCCGTGCCCGGCGCCTTCGAGCGCCTGGTCGACAGCATGGCGGCGCTGCGGGCTCCCTCCTACCTCAAGACCATCGAGGGTTCCTTCCTTTACGCGCGCGCGCCGGATCTCGAGAGCATTCGCGTGCCGACGCATATCGTCGTCGGCGACGACGACGGGCTGACGCCGCCGGAGCTGGCGCGCGCCATGGCGCGGCGCATCGCCGGCGCGCGGCTCACCGTCATTCCCGAGGCGGGCCATCTCGCCAATCTCGAGCAGCCCCGGCGCTTCAACGCCGCCGTGCTCGGCTTCCTGCGCGAGCAGCTATGACGAGCCTTGCCGAGAAGCGGGCGGCGCTGGTGGCGCTCGCCGGCAAGCTCGGGCGCGAGCGTTTTGCGCCGCGCGCCGACAGATACGACCGCGAGGCCAGCTTTCCTTTCGAGAACTACGCCGATCTGCGCGCGGCCGGGCTCACCGCGCTGTGCGTGCCTGAGCGCCATGGCGGCGCCGGCGCCGATTTCGCGACCTACTGCTTGGTCTCGGCCGAGCTTGGGCGCTATTGCGGCTCGACCGCGCTCACTTTCAACATGCATGTCTGCTCGACCTTGTGGACCGGCGCGCTGGCCGACGACCTCGACATGACGCCGGCCGAGCGCGAGCGGCATGAGCGCCATCGCGCCGAGCATTACCGCCGCATCCTCGTCGAGGGCGCGATCTACGCCCAGCCCTTCTCCGAAGGCGGCGCCGCCGCGGCCGGGAAGGCGCCTTTCGGCACCGTGGCGCGGCGCGTCCCCGGCGGCTATCGCCTCACCGGCAAGAAAATCTTCGCCTCGCTCTCCGGCGCCGCGGATTACTACGGCGTGCTCTGCACCGAGGAGAAGCCGGTCTTGTCGCAGCGCGACACGCTCTATCTCGGCGTGCCCGCCGCGGCCGAGGGCGTCTCGATCGTCGGCGATTGGGACCCGCTGGGCATGCGCGGCACGGTCTCGCGTACGCTGCTGCTCGAGGACGTGTTCGTGCCGGAGAGCGCGGAGCTGATGCCGCCCGGCATTTATTTTCAGGCGGCGTCGCGCTGGCCGCACATGTTCCTGACGCTGGCACCCACTTACATGGGCATTGCCCAGGCGGCTTATGACTTCACCGTGAGCTATCTGCGCGGCGAGGTGCCGGGGGTGCCGGTGAAGCGGCGGATGTATCCGACCAAGCAGATCGCCGTGGCCGAGATGTTCGTGCGCCTGCAACAGACCCGCGCGCTTTTCGAGCGCGTGATCGCCGAGGCGCGCATCGATCCCTCCAAGGAGGAGCGGCTGCGCGCCTATGCCGCGCAATACACCATCATGGAGAACGCGAACGAGCTGTGCCGGCTCGCCATCCGCACCTGCGGCGGCCAGGCGATGCTGCGCTCGCTGCCGCTCGAGCGGCTTTACCGCGACAGCCGCTGCGGCTCGCTGATGCTGCCTTGGACGGCGGAGCTCTGCCTCGACCGGCTCGGCCGCGAGACGCTCTACGAGCCCGGCGAGAAAGACGACTGAGCGGCGGGGCGTCCATGGACCTTTCCTCCTGGCTCGAGCGCCGCGCCGACCGCACGCCCGAGGACGTGGCGATCCATTTCGAGGGGAGCGGCCAGTCCTGGGCCGCGCTCCATCGCCAGATGCGCCGCATGGCAGGCGCCCTGGCCGAGCTCGGCATCGGCCGCGGCGACCGCGTCGCGCATCTCGGCTACAACAATCCGCTCTTCCTCGTCCTGCTCTTCGCCTGCGCGCGGCTCGGCGCGATGCTGGTGCCGCTCAATTGGCGCCTCGCCTTGCCCGAGCACCGCGTCATCCTCGCCGATGCCGAGCCGGCGCTGCTGCTTTATGAGGACGCCTTCGCCGAGGCCGCATCGCTTCTGGGCGTGCGCTCCATGGCGCTCGATGCCTTCGCCGCGGCGCTGGCCGCTGCGCCCGAGCGCGAGGCGGAAGCCTCCTCCACCTTGGACGTGCCGGTGCTGGTGGTCTACACCTCCGGCACCACCGGGCGGCCGAAAGGCGCGGTGCTGACGCAGGACGCGCTGCTGTGGAACGCGGTCAACAGCACGCTGATGCACGACCTCACCAGCGAGGACCACGTGCTGACGACCTTGCCGATGTTCCATGTCGGCGGCCTCAACATCCAGACCCTGCCGGCGCTTCATGCCGGGGCGCGGGTGAGCTTGCACCGGCGCTTCGATCCCGCGGCGACCTTGGCGGCGATCGCCCAGGCGAGGCCGAGCCTCACCGTGCTGGTGCCGACGCAGCTTGTGGCGCTGATCGAGCATCCCGCCTGGCCCATGACCGACCTTTCCAGCCTGCGCGCCGTCACCACCGGCTCGACCATCGTGCCGCGGTCGCTGATCGAGGCGATCCATGCGCGCGGCGTGCCGGTCATTCAGGTCTACGGCGCGACCGAGACCGCGCCCATCGCCATCCACCAGACGCGGCGCGAGGCTTTCGCGTCGGTGGGGTCCTGCGGCAAGCCGGCGCTTCATTGCGAAGCGCGCATCGTCGACGGCGAGGGGCGCGAGGTCCGGCCCGGCGAGCGCGGCGAGATCCTGATCCGTGGCCCCAATGTGATGACCGGCTATTGGCGCAATCCCGCCGCGACCGCCGCCGCGCTGGTCGAAGGCTGGTTCCATACCGGCGATATCGGCCATGTCAACGCGCAGGGCGACTATTACATCGACGAGCGCAAGAACGACGTGATCATTTCCGGCGGCGAGAACATCTATCCCGCCGAGATCGAGGCCATCCTGCTCGAGGATGCCCGTATCGCCGAGGCGGCGGTGGTGGCGCGGCCGGATGCGCGCTGGGGCGAGGTGCCGGTGGCGGTCATCGTCCGCCGCGCCGACGCCGCGCTTGCCGCGGCCGAAGTGCTGGCGCTGTTCCAGGACCGCATCGCCCGTTTCAAGCACCCCCGCGACGTCGTTTTCGCCGCTTCGCTGCCGAAGAACGCGCTGGGCAAGGTGCTGCGCCACGAGCTGCGGCGGGAGCTGGCGGCGCCGGCCGCAAGCCGGGGCTGACGGGGCGGAGCGATATCGGCGATCTCGTGCTAGGCTGGGCGCCGGCATGGGTGTGTGGCGCAAGGTGGGAGGGGAAGAATGAAACGGCTCATCAACCGGCGCGACGTCGCGCTCGGCGCGGCCGCCGGCGCGCTGGCGGTCTCCTTTCCCGGCCGGCGGGCGCGCGCGGCGTTGCCGCCGCTGAAGCTCGGCGTCCTGCTGCCGCGCTCGGGCTTCCAGGCGCTGATCGGCCAGGGCTGCCAGCGCGGCTTCGACGTCGCCGTCAAAGTGGTGCGCGAGATGGGGGTGGAGGTCGAGCTGATCAACGCCGACACGGAGTCGAAGCCGGAGGTCGCGCGCACCCAGGCGGAGCGGCTGATCCGCGACGGCGCGCAAATCATCAGCGGCGCCTTCGACAGCGGCCAGACCGCGGCGGCGGCGCAGGTCTGCGAGCAGCATGGCGTGCCCTTCGTCATCAATATCGGCGCCGACCCCGCGATCACCGAGCAGGGCTACAAATTCGTCTTCCGCAACTTCCTGACCAGCATCATGCTGGGCTCCGGCAGCCTGAAGCGCATGGGCGAGCTCTTCGCCGCGACGCATACCGCGCCCAAGACCGCGGCGCTGATGATCGTCAACGACACCTTCGGCCAGGGATTCCTCAAGGGGCTGAACGCGATGCTGCCCAAGGCCGGGCTGCCTTTCGAGATCGTCAAGACCGTGAGCTACGACCCGCAGGCCAACGACCTTTCCGTCGAGGTGGCGCAGGCCAAGGCGGCGAATGCCGACCTCCACCTGGCCGTCACCCGCCTCAATGACGGCATCCTGATGATCCGCGAGATGGTGAAGCAGCGCTACGAGCCGATGGGCGTGATCAGCCCCGGCGCGCCCGGTTTCTACGAGCGCCAGTTCACCAAGGTGCTCGGCAAATATGCCGAGTACAATTTCTCCATCAACGCCTGGATGGATCCGAAGCAGGCGCTGACCAAGACGCTGGAAGCCGCCTTCTACAAGGATTTTCCCGACCAGTCCTTCGATCTCAATATCGGCTTTTCCTTCGAGGCGGTGATGATCGCGGCCGACGCCTACAAGCGCGCGGGCTCGAGCCGGCCGGACGCGCTGGTGGAGGCGCTGCGCGCCACTGACCTCGCCAAGCGCGTCATGGTCGGGGGGCCGATCCGCTTCAACGAGAAGGGCCAGAACGTCGATACCGGCATGGCGGTGCTGCAGATCCGCAACGAGAAGCCGACGGTGGTGCTGCCCGAGAGCAATGCCGAGCTGGCGCCGATCTTTCCGGTGCCGGGCTGGACGCAGCGCGGCTGAGGTGAGGGCACCGTCGGTCGGCGGCGCCGATCACATAGCCCCTTCAAGGTAGGAGCGGCGGGGGAAGCGCTGTAAGATGGGCAAACCGATGGGCCATGCGCGGGGAAGGGGAACGTCTCCCCTTGGTTCTTGCTGAATGGGAACTGCTCTCCCATCTGGGCCGTTCTGTCCGCCGAAGATGAGCCGATGGAGGATGCTGTGAGACATCTTGCCGGAGCTGCCATGATCGCGCTGCTCGTTTCCGCCGGTTGGACGATGGCCTGTGCCGCGGATTCCGGCCAGCAGCCGGCACAAGGCAACCAATCCCCGATCGACAGCGCCACAGAGCAATTTAAATCCGGAATACAACAAATCGGCGATGGCGCTCAGCATATCGGCGAAGGGATCAAACAGGGCGCAATCAGCGCTTGGGAAGCAGTCAAAGCGGGCGCCTCGGCGGCGAGCGAAAAGCTGCAAGGCACGCAGGACAAGCCGCAGGCGGGCGGGGCTTCTCGCTGATCGCCGCCGATAGGATGCACGGCGGAGTGCCGGGACTCGCCGTCTAGGTGAAAATTGGCATTCGAGCCTGTAAGATTGCATCGGAAGAGACCAGGCGCGGCATCGGCCGGGCGGCGTCGGCTTGGAGCGGGAAAGCGCCGCTGCCACGATATCAAAATCCATTGAAAGACAGGGCCTTATGACGATCCAGGACGGGCAGAGCGCGCATGAGGCGACAGTGGCTCGCTTGATCGTGACGACGTTGAATCTCGAGATCCCGGCGGTGGAGATCAGCCCCAAGGCGCCACTTTACGGCGAAGGTCTGGGGCTTGATTCGATTGATATGCTGGAAATCGCGCTGGTGGTTTCGCAGGAATTCGGCGTCAAGCTGCGCGCTGACGACAGGAACAATCGGCAGATCTTCAGCTCCTTGCGCAGCCTCAGCTCTTACATCGAGCAGAACAGAGGGCGCTGAATGCGCCTTTCCGCGGGCTCCCTGGCGCGCGGCGGCGGCCTCGTCGCCCTCGGCTTCTGCCCCGTGCTGATCCACCTGGCGGTGGTCGGCGAGGGCGGGTCGCGGCTCGCCTCGGCGCCGGCTGTCGGGCGGGCCGTCGATCTCGGCCTGGTGGCGGCGACGGCCCTGCCGCACACGGTCATCTACGCAACCTTGCTGGCGGTGTTCGGGGCGACGCTTCTGCCTGGGCGCGACGCCCTCGTCACGGCGCTCTCGCGCCGGATGTATGACAGCGTCCCGCCGGCGATGGCCGCCTATACCCGCGGCGTGACCTGGGCCTGGTGCGGCTTCTTCGCGGCGCAGCTCGCGACCTCGCTGGCGCTCTTCCTGTGGGCGCCGGTCGCGGTCTGGTCGGTTTTCGTGAACCTCCTCGATCTGCCGCTGATCGCGCTGATGTTCGCGGCCGAGCACGCCTGCCGGCTGGTTTGCCTGGCCGACGCGCCGCGCCATTCGCCGGCCGATGTGGTGCGCATGATCGGCTACATCAGGGACGGCGTTTGGAAACGGTCGAGGCCCGGCTGATGCCAGACCAGCGGCTTGACCGGTCCCGGGATCGCAACCTCCCGCCTCGGCGGAGCGCGACGGCCTATCCGCTGCTCCGGCATGACCGGCCGGAGGCCATTGTCGCCTATCGCGGGCGGCAGCCGATCGCCGCCGGACGATTTTTGCGGGAAGTGGCCGCGTTGTCGGCCGCGTTGCCGGCGCGCCGCTATGTGCTCAATCTCTGCGTCGATCGTTATCGCTTCGCCGTCGGCCTCGCGGCGGCGCTGTGCCGTGAGCAAGTCAGCCTGCTGCCGCCCAACGACGCGCCGGGGGTGCTTCGGGATCTCGCCGCCGACTTTGCCGATTCCTACTGCCTCGCCGACGCTGCGCCGCCGGACCTGCCGATCCCTTGCCTCGCCTATCCCGACCATCCCGGCGACGCTCGGCCGGCGGCGGCGACCCCGGTCATTCCCGCGGCGCAGCTTGCGCTGCTGCTCTTCACCTCCGGCTCGACCGGGCGGCCCAAGCCTCAGGCGAAGTCCTGGGGCACGCTCGTCCGCAGCGCGCTTGCCGCGGGCGAACGGCTCGGCGTCGGCGCGCTGGCCAACGCCGCGATCGTCGGCACCGTGCCGCATCAGCACAGCTACGGCCTGGAGTCGACCGTCCTGTTGGCGCTCCAGCACGGGCTGGCGATGCAGGCCGAGCGGCCCTTCTTTCCCGGCGACATCCGCGCCTGCCTCGCGGCCATGCCGCGGCCGCGCATTCTGGTCACCACGCCGATCCACATTCGCGCGCTGCTCGCCGAGGCCGAGGCCTTGCCGCCGGTCGATCTGCTGGTCTCCGCCACCGCGCCCTTGTCGCAAGCGCTGGCGGCGGCGGCCGAGGCGCGGACCGGCGCGCCGCTTCTGGAGGTCTATGGCTGCTCGGAGGCCGGCCAACTTGCCGTGCGCCGCACGAGCGAGCATGCCCTGTGGCGCTGTCTCGACGGCGTCGTCTTGCGCCAGGACGAGCACGGCACCTGGGCGAGCGGCGCGCCGGTGGAGATCGAGACGCTGCTCCAGGACGTCATCGAGCTCTGCGGTTCCGGCCGCTTCCTGCTGCATGGCCGGATGGCGGATCTCGTCAACATCGCCGGCAAGCGCACCTCCCTCGCCTATCTCGACCATCAGCTCAAGGCGATCGCCGGCGTGACGGACGGCGCCTTCCTCATGCCGGAAGAGGCGGAGGGCTGCGTCACCCGGCTCATCGCCGTCGCGGTCGCGCCGGGCCTTGCTCCGACGACGATCCTGAGCGCGCTGCGCCAGCGGATCGACGCCGCCTTCCTGCCGCGCCCGCTCGTCCTCGTCGACGCGCTGCCGCGCAACGCGCTGGGGAAGCTGCCGCGCGAGGCCGTGCTTCGGCTGGTTTCCGGCGGCGGCTCCTAGACATGTGGCAGTCGCTCGAGGTCCGTTTCGGCATCGACCATCCGGCCGCCGAGGGGCATTTCCCGGGCAATCCGATCATCCCGGGGGCCGTGCTGCTCGACGAGGTGCTGCACGCGATCGCGGGCGAGGGCGGCGGCAGGCCCGCCGTCATCCGCGCGGTGAAGTTTCTTGAGCCGGTGCGTCCCGGCGACGTCCTGCTGATCCGGTGGCAGTCCCGGGCGCCGGGCGAGACGAGATTCGAAGGCCGGCTGCTCGACCCCGAGCGCCTGGCGTTGACCGGCACGGTGCAGCAGGAGGCAGCCTCGCGGTGACGGCGGGCGGCGCGCCGCAGGAGTGGACCGGCCGGCGGGAGCGCGGCGCCCAGTCGCTGATCAGGCTCATGGTCTGGGTGGCGCGCCGTCTCGGCCGGCCGGTCGCGCGGCTGCTCCTTTATCCGATCTGCGCCTATTTCCTGCTCTTTTCCGGCGGCGCGCGCCGGGCGTCGCGGCAATACCTTGCCCGCGTGCTCGCGCGCGCGCCGACGATGCTCGATGTCCTGCGCCATTTCCACTGCTTCGGCTCATGCGTGCTCGATCGCGTCTTCTTTCTCAACGACCAGATCGGGCTGTTCGATCTCCGGGTTCACGGCGAGGAGATCGTGCTGGACGTCCTGCGGCGGGGCGGCGGCTGCATCCTGCTCGGCGCGCATTTCGGCAGCTTCGAGGTCGCGCGCGCGCTGGGGCGCCGGCAGCCCGGCCTGCGGGTGAGCCTGGTGATGTACGAGGAGAATGCGCGCAAGATCCGCGCCGTCCTCAACGCCATCAATCCCGCGCTTGCCATGGAGGTCATCGGGCTCGGCCGATCCGATTCGATGATCGCGGTCGGCGAGCGGCTGGAGCAAGGGCACTTCGTCGGCATGCTCGCCGACCGCGGCGTCGACGGCGAGGACCGGATCCGCTATCCCTTCCTCGGCTCTTCCGCGGCGTTTCCGCTCGGCTCGTTCCGGCTGGCGATGCTGATGAAGCGGCCGGCGGTGCTGATGATCGGCGTCTATCGCGGCGGCCGGCGGTACGATGTGTTCTTCGAGCCGCTGGCCGACCCCTCCGGCCCGTCGACGCGCCGGCGCGATGAGCAGGTCGAGGAGGTGACGCGCCGCTATGTCGAGCGGCTGGAGCATTATTGCCGAGCGGCGCCTTACAATTGGTTCAACTTCTATGATTTCTGGGCCTGAGATGCACTTTGTGGGCCGCCTTGCCCGTCTCGCCGGCAGGGCAGTTGCCTCCATGGCGAGTCTTTCCCGCCGGCGCTTCGGCGGCAGAGCCGATTGCCCCCGCCTCGCCGGTGCGCTCGGCGCCGGCTTCCTGATCGTCGCCGCCGATGTCGCGCCGGCGCCTGAGGCCGCGCCCTGGGGACTGGAGCGGCTGATGCACGGCCTGCATCAGGTCAAGGCGGCGTCCGGCCAGTTCGTCGAGCGCAAGACGCTGCACATGCTGAGCGAGCCGCTCGTTGCTTCGGGGACGCTGATCTACGTCGCGCCCGACCAGGTGCAGAAAATCACCGTGCTGCCGAAGCGCGAGCGCCTGGCGCTCAGCGGCGACCGGTTGACGATCGACGGCGGGCCGGAGGATCGGCCCCGCAGCCTGTCCTTGGCCGACTATCCCGAGATTGGCGCTTTCGTGGAAGGCATACGCGCCACGCTCGCCGGCGACCAGGCGGCGCTCGAGCGCTTCTATACGCTGCAACTGGAAGGCAACGCCGAGGACTGGCGGCTGCTGCTTCGGCCGAAAGCCTCGGCGCTGAAGGACATTGTCGGCTGGATCCGCATCGCCGGCAGCGGCAATCGCATCCGCTTGGTCGAGACTCAGGAGAGCGACGGCGACCGCTCCGAGATGAGCGTCGTCGAAGATATTCAATGACCGTCGGACGCTATGTCCCGGCCGGTCTCTGGGTCATCGGCGTCGTGGTCTCCCTCCTGGCGATCGCCCGCACCGAGCTGCGCACCGACATGACGGCGTTCCTGCCGCGCTCGCCTTCGGCCGGACAGCAGGCGCTGGTCGACCAGCTACGCAACGGCGTCGTCTCGCGGCTCATTCTGCTGGGCATCGAGGGCGCATCGCCGGACGCCCTGGCGGCGTTGAGCCGGACGCTTGCCGCGCGCCTGCGAGGCCGACCGGAATTCGCCGCCGTCGACAATGGTGAGGAGGCCGCATCCGCCGCCGAGCGCGACTGGGTCTGGCGCAACCGCTATCTGCTCAGCCCTGCCGTCCGTCCCGAGCGCTTTACCGCGGCGGGGCTGCAAGCGGCGCTGGCCGCCGATCTCCGGCTTCTCGGCTCGGATCTCGCCGTGCTGGTGAAGCGCAGCCTGCCGGGCGATCCCACCGGCGAGGTCCTGGCGCTCGTCGATCGGCTGACGGGGACGGCGCGGCCCCACGCCCGCGACGGCGTGTGGTTCTCCGGCGACGAGCGCCGCGCCCTCCTGATGCTGGAGACGCGCGCCGAGGGCTTCGACATCGACGCCCAGCAACAGGCGCTCGCCCGGATCGGCGAGGATTTCGACGCCGCCAGGCGCGGTCTGCTGGAAGCCGGAGAGGCGCGCCTTCTAGAAACCGGCCCGGGCGTTTTCGCGGTCGGGACGCGGGCGGTGATGGAGCGCGACGCGACGCGCTTCTCGCTGTTGGCCACGGCGATGGTGGCGGGCCTGCTGCTCTTCGCCTACCGCTCGCCGCGCCTGTTGCTGCTCGGCCTCCTGCCGGTGATGAGCGGCGCGCTCGCCGGCATTGCCGCCGTGGCTCTGGGCTTCGGCTTCGTGCACGGCATCACGCTCGGCTTCGGCGTGACCTTGATCGGCGAGTCCGTCGACTACGCGGTCTATCTCTTCACGCAGACCGCGCCGGGCAGCTCTCCCGAAAGCACGCTCGCGCGCATCTGGCCGACGCTGCGCCTCGGCGTGCTTACCTCGGTCGCGGGCTTCGGCGCCATGCTGTTCTCGAGCTTCGCCGGCTTCGCGCAGCTCGGGCTGTTCTCGATCGCCGGCCTCGTCGTCGCGGTCGCGGTGACGCGCTGGGTCCTGCCCGCGGCCTTGCCGCGGCAATTCGCCGTCGTCGACTCCGCCCTGTTCGCGCGGCCGCTGCTGGCCGTCATCCGCCGCGCGGGGCGGCTGCGCCTGCCGGTGGCGCTGCTGACGCTCGGTGCCGGCGCGCTGCTGTGCGTCCATCGCGGCGGCTTCTGGCAGCAGGACTTGGCGAGCCTGAGCCCGATCCCGCCGGCGGCGCAGCGGCTCGATCAGGAGCTGCGCCGCGGCATCGGCGCGCCGGACGTCCGCTATCTCATTGTCCTCGCGGCGCCCGGCGAGCAACAGGCGCTGGCGGCGAGCGAGCGGATATCGCGCGCGCTCGACGCCCTGGTGTCGCAAGGCGTGCTGGCGGGCTTCGATGCGCCCGATCGCTACTTGCCGAGCGACGGCGTCCAGCGCGCCCGCCAGCAGGCTTTGCCCGAGCCCGATGAGCTGCGCGCCCGGCTGGCGCAGGCATCGGCCGGTCTGCCGTTTCGCCCCGATCTCTTCGCTCCCTTCCTCGCCGACGTTGCCGCGGCGCGGCAGGCGCCGCTGCTGACGCGCGCGGCGCTGCCCGCGGGCCTGTCGCTCAAGCTCGAATCGCTGCTGTTCCGGCAGGACGGCGGATGGATGGCGGCGCTGCCGCTGCGCGGCATCGACGATCCCGCGCGCGTCGCCGCGGGCATCGCCGCCTTGGACGGGACGGCGGCCAGCTTCGTCGATCTTAAGGCCGAGTCCGATCGGTTGTTGCAGACCTATCAGCATCAGGCGGTCGTGCTGACGCTGGTCGGCAGCGTCGTCGTCCTGCTCCTGCTGTCGGTGAGCCTGCGCTCCTGGCGTCGTGTGCTGGCGGTGGCGGCGCCGCTCGCCGCCGCCGTGATCCTCACCGCGGCGCTGCTGACCGCCGGCGGCCGGGTGCTGTCGATCTTCAATCTGGTCGGCCTGATGCTGATCGTCGCGGTGGGATCGAATTACTGCCTGTTCTTCGAGCGGCTGAGCCGCGAGGACGCGCATGGCGAGCGCTCCGTCGCTTCGCTTGCCCTCGCCAATCTCTGCACCGTCATCGGCTTCGGCCTGCTGTCCTTTTCAGGCATCCCGGTCCTCCACGACATCGGCATGACCGTGGCGGCCGGAACGCTCGCCTGTCTCTTCCTGTCGGCTGTCTTCAGCACTTGGCGCCTTGCCGGGCGGTCTCCGGCCGCGCCATGACGGCCGCCCGCCTGCGCATCGTCCGTCACGAGGCGCCCGATCGAAGCCGCGACCGCGTCCTCCTGGTCATGCTTCCCGGCGTCGGCATGGAGCCCGAGGATTTCGCCGCGCACGGCTTCATCGCCGCGGTGCGGTCGCGCGGGCTTCCCGTCGACATCATCGCCGTCGGCGCCGATCTCGATCTTTATCTCGACCAGACCATCGCCGCCGACATCGACGGGGCGCTCATCGCGCCGGCGCGGGCAGAGGGCTATCGGCGCATCTGGCTCCTCGGCCTGTCGCTCGGCGGCATGGGCGCGCTTCTCTATGCCCGCGCCCATGGCGCGAGCATCGACGGGGTCATCCTGCTCGCGCCGTTCCTGGGAACGCCCGGCATGGTGGCGGAGGTGGCGCGCGCCGGCGGCCTTGCGTGCTGGCAGCCCGGCGAGATCGCCGCCGATGACGGCGAGCGCGCGCTCCTCGGCTGGCTGAAGGATTATGCGGCCGCCTTGCCGCCGCGGCCGACGCTCTATCTCGGCTATGCCCGCGGCGACCGCTTTGCCGAAGGCCATGCCCTGCTCGCCGCTCGCCTGCCGGCCGAACAGGTGGTGGTCGGCGAGGGCGGGCATGATTGGCAGAGCTGGGAGCGGTTGTGGCGGCAGGTGCTGGACAAGCGCCCCTTTGCCGCGCCCGGCCCATAGCGCGTGTTTCGATCGGACGGGATCGGAGGCGGACCGATGCGTTGCTCCGCGATCCGGCCCGGATGGCCGGCCCCGATCAACTCGTCTTGAAAATCACCGATCTCAGGCCCCGCAGCTTCGGATAGACCATCGGCATGGTCAGCATCGTGCTGCCGACGGCCATGAGCAGCAGCGCGGTGAAAGTTTCGCCGGTGATGAGATCCTTGTCCAAAAGGATATTGACGAAGATGATCATGATGAGCGCTTTGGTCTGCAGCAGCCAGCCGATGATCGAGGCTTCGCCCGCCTCCCATTTGAGAATCCTTCCGGCGACGTGGATGCCGGCCAATTTACCGGCGACGGCGGCAACCAGCAATAGTCCGGCGACGGCAAAGACCGCCGCTCCCCCGCTGCTCCAGCTCGTCTTCAGCCCCGTGCTGAGAAAGAAGACCGGCATCACCGTCAGCAGGACGTGGTGGCGCATCATGTCCATCTGCTTCTGATCGAACCAGTCGCCGTCCGTGACGGCGCCGGAGAGGAAGGCCCCGACCATGAAGTGCAAGCCCGCCCAGTCGGCGGCAAAACCGCAGGCCGCGAGCCAGATCAAGCCGAGATACCAGCGATCCCGCTCCGCCGTCCGGGCCATGAGCTTGCGGAATCCGAAGCTGCACGCGGCAAAGACGGCGAGAAATCCGACCTGCCGTCCGATGCGCGTCCAATCGAGGAGAATCAAGGCGAGCACGCCCCAGATCGCGACGTCGTCCGCGCTGGCGTAGCGCAGGATTCGCTGGCCGATGGGTTGCCTCAGGATTTCGAGCTTCTCCATGAGCAGGATCAGGATGGGAAGCGCCGTCACGGCGCAGGCCATGCCGATCCCGCAGACGAACTGGCCGGCCGTCGCCGCGCGTCCGATCCAGCCGTCATGGTACGACAGGCCGACGGCGACGACGCAGCCGAAGGCGAGCGGCGTTCCAAGCGCCAAGCCGGCCGTGATGCCGGTTTCGCGGCGGTTTGCCCAGGCTTTTTTCAGGTCCAGCTCGATGCCGGCGATCCAGACGAAGATCATGACCGCCCACCAGGCGATGCCGTTCAACGCCTGGATGACCGGTGGGGTGAACACGAAGCTGTAATAGCCGGGGAAGAGCGCGCCCAAGGCGCCCGGCCCGAGCAGGATGCCGGCGACGATCTGCACGACCACCAGCGGCGCGAAAAAATCCAGAGTGGATATCCGCCACAGGAAATATGGGATGGTGAGAATGATCAGCATTGCGACGAGGAATATCTCCGTGGTGCTCATGGCGGGGGCGGGCTCCTCATCCCGGTGCGGATCATAAGCTAGCAGAACGCGCAAGCCGGGTGAGCGTCGACGGACCAACCGGGCACGGCCGCCGGCCATGGCGTCGCGATGAGCGCCCGGCGTCCCGAGGGCGTCGAGGAGCGAAGACGCCGAGGCCGCAACGTCGATCCGCGTGCGGCGCTTCTTCCGGCGTTCGCCGACTCCCGCCTTGCCGTCCTCGTCGTGAACAACTTATTATTGCGGCGACGGCAGTCCGGACGCTGGCGATCCGGACACTCGAGGGAGGATTTTATGCTGACACGGCGAGAGTTTGCGGGCGTTGCATCCTGTGCGTTCTGCGCGGCGACGGGGTTGGTTGCGACCGGGGCGTTGGCGCAAGGCACGCCGCCCGCGACGACGCCCGGCCTCACGCGAAAGATTCTGTCGCAAATGGACGGTCCGATGCCGGGCTACGTGACGATCATGGCGGAAGTGGAAATCGAGCCGGGCGTGATGATTGCGCGCCACACCCATCCCGGAATCGAAGCCAGCTATATCCTCGAAGGCGGCCTGGACCTTCCCGTGGAAGGTCAGCCGACCCGCAGCCTGAAGCCGGGCGACAGTTATCAAATACCCCCCGGAACGCCTCATGCCGGCGGACCGAACGGCGACAAGAAGACGAGAGTCTCGACCACCTACGTCGTGGAGAAGGGCAAGCCGCTCGCCTCGCCGGCCTGATCGCGTCGAGGACGCCGCCGCTTCTCGGACGCCGGGGTGACGGTCGCCGCGCAAGGTTCATAGGGCGCGAGGAGCGATCGCCGCCGCGATCCCCTCCTTGAGGCGACTGGTGGCTTGCCCGGCCTTGCGTCTCAAACCCACCGTCTCACGCGGCGACAGTAATCGACATAGGCTTGGCCGAAGGTGTTGCGAAGGCGCGCCTCTTCGAAGGGGATCACGATCCAGTTCGTTGTGGCCCACGGGAGGACCACGAGAACCAAGGGCCAGAGCTTGCCGAGAGCCAGGGCCGCGCCCAGGTAGATCATC